>Ga0206889_1033_pt1 | contig 28446 bp, 23 predicted proteins | sample Alteio_BWOrgHeat_57_FD_153245 | JGI IMG/M metagenome (GOLD analysis project Ga0206889, IMG submission 153245) | Enriched cells from forest soil in Barre Woods Harvard Forest LTER site, Petersham, Massachusetts, United States - Alteio_BWOrgHeat_Nextera5 ... | reverse complement strand
GTAGAAGAGGGATTGATGTCCAATAGCACCTTTATATCCGATTTTGCCGGGAGTGTCGTCTGTATTCTTTTGAGGGCTGCATTGATTTCATAAATTTTTTGACCCCGAATAAGAAAATGAAAACGATAATCATCTTTTATTTTTGCATATCCCGAGGGAACCACCGGATGGATTTGGTATGATTCCGATAAAATTCGTGTCACGGCATTATGCCATTCCAGAGCCTTTTGAAAGGTTTTTTCTTTGTCTTTACCGCAAAAAGCAATCTTTACAAATTGTGAAAAAGGAGGATAACAAAAAAAATGTCGCGTATTGATTTCTTCCAAATAAAATTTCTCAAAATCCTGTTCGGAAGCTAATAAAATTGTATTGTTATCGGGCATTCGCGTTTGAATAATGACCTCTCCCCGCAACTCACCTCTTCCTGCTCTTCCTGCCACTTGCGTGATCAGTTGGAAAACTGTTTCGGAAGCGCGGAAATCCGGGATATTGAGTCCGCCGTCACTATTCAATATCCCCACCAAAGTGACTTGGGGAAAATGTAATCCTTTGGCAATCATCTGAGTGCCTATCAACACATCCGCTTTTCCCGTTCCGAAATCGCGCAACAATTTCGAATGGCTTCCCTTGTGTTTTGTCGTATCGGCATCGACTCTAATGATTCTTACCTCAGGAAAAACAGCGTATAAAGATTTTTCAATCTGTTCTGTCCCCACCCCTTTGAATTGCATAGTTTCCTCTCCCCGACATTTGGGACATTGTTTTGGAGGAGGAGAGTGATAGCCGCAAAGATGACAGCTCATCATCGGAGGAGCATTGTGATAGGTCAAAGAAATTTCACAGCGGGAGCAGCGGATCGATTCTCCGCACGATTTACAGAGGAGAACGGTATGGTAGCCTCTCCGATTGAGAAACAAAATTGTTTGTTCACCGACCTCTACCCTTTTTTTTATTCCGTGTAAAAGAGCATCAGAGAAATTGGTATATCCTTTTGCTCGGGCATATTCCTCTTTAAGATCAATAATTTTTACCGTAGGGATACAAGCCGCCGCATCGGCACGGGCATGTAATTTACTAAGTGTATACTTTTTATGTTGTGCATTATAAAAACTTTCAAGAGAGGGCGTTGCACTGCCAAGAATGACCGTGGCATTGATCATTTTCCCTCGCATTACAGCTACATCCCTTGCATGGTAACAAGGGGCCTCTTCGCTTTGCTTATAAGAGGATTCATGTTCTTCATCTACGATGATGAGTCCTATATCAGGCAGCGGACAGAAAATAGCGGACCTTGCGCCTATCACAATTTTTGCCCGTCCTTCCCGAATTTTATGCCATTCATCGTATCTTTCTCCTGGGGAAAGTCTGTGATGAAGAATGGCAATATCCCCTTCGAATCTGCTGCGAAATCGCTCGACGGTTTGAGGTGTCAAAGAGATTTCCGGGACGAGCATTAAAGTCCCCTTATTTTTTAAGAGAGCCTTTTCAATTGCTCTTAAATATACCTCGGTTTTTCCGCTTCCTGTGACTCCATAAAGGAGATGAGTTTCAAATCGACTCTCTTCAATACTACAAACAATTTTTTCTAAAGCTTCGGCCTGATCAGGATTGAGTTTTTTCGGTTTCGTGAGAAAATACTCTTCATTCACTAAAGGAGAGCGATCGACTCGTACGATATCGATGAGGAGATATCCGTCTTTCACCAACGTATCGACAGGACTACGCGATCCACCTGTTTCCTCTAAAAGTTCAGTCAATAAAATTCCTTTACTGACTTTGAGCATCACATCCAAAACCGCTGTGCGTGCCGGATACTTATTTCGTATGTCGGCACAATAATCTGCCAGTTCATCCCGGGTTTTTTTACGCATCACATAAAATTGCTCTTTATGTGTCTTATCACCTCTTACAATGGCGGGAAGGATCGTTTTCAATACTTTGCTTAACGGAGCGCAGTAATATTCCGACATCCATTTAGCTAAATCGAAAAGCTCTTCATTGATCAACTCTTCCTTCGAAGAGATTGAGATTATCGGACGTACATTGGGGAAAGGAGAGGTGTCTTTGATCTCATAAATATATCCGGTCAGACTTCTTCCCCGGATGGAGATGTCCACTTTACAACCCCGCTTTGCCTCACCGAGCAATGCATCCGGAATGCCGTAATCCAACGTTTTATCAAGAGACAATTCGGTGATGACAGCTGCATATTTTAGAAATTTCCCGGTCATTTCTTCAGATCTTTAAGAGAGGTGCAAATTGCTTGCCATAAAGAATGTTTGAGTTCAGGCTGCCGGAGATAAACCTCCGGATCTGAGATAAGCAATACAGGAAGTCCTCCCAAATATCTTTGCGGTCGACGATAATATGCCAATAAATTCGGCATAGATAAAATTCCCGATTCCGAAGCGACAATAAACCGTAGTCCTTTAAGGCGAAACATATCTGCCCATTTGTTTTTGCTTTCTATATGAAAAGCAGAATAAACGGCAGCAGAACAAAATCGGGCAGTAACGGCGTCAGCCACCTTTTTCAGGAATTCTTTTTCTTCCGGAGACTCACTAAAAGTAAGGAAAATCACTTCAGGCAGTCCGGTTGCCCGATTTTGTACCGGCTGCGGCCCGGTGTATTCCGGAATTTTATCGATAATTTCCAATTGAGGAAAAATTTGAGACATTTCTTTTTGGATCTTCGTAAGATCATATTCCTTCGGAACCGACATCGGATCAAGCGTGAAGGTAAACAGAGACGGATCCGGTGTTTTGGAATACACCCGGCTTCCCTCCGTAATCGGAATCGGAGCAGAAGGAGTGCCCGAGGGTACTTCCGGAGTTTTTTTAAGATCGGAACCGGCTACATTATTTGGTGCGGGTGCGGACTTTACAAAAGTTTGTGCAGGACCGGCAGCCGGAGGTGAAAAAGAAGAAGGCTGTATTGTTTTTTCCTGTGTCGTCTTAAGAGGGGGACTCTGAAATTTTTGATAAAAATCATATGTTTCGGAATCCGTACAAATATCCTCTTCAGGACGGAAGTGATCGAGGATATGACTAAGAGATAACGATAAAAGTTCCCGGAATTCTTGTTGTGCGCTATTCATATTCTCTACTAAATGTTTCTGAATTTTTCTGATATGATCGGCAAAAGTTGGAAAAAACCTCGCTTTCGATATTTCTTCAATAAGAGTTTTTCAGCATCCCCGGATCCTCCCGGATAATTGGCCGTAAACAAATCGGTAATAAATTCTTTGCTGATCAATTCATCAAATTCATGCTTATGCCTAAGCAAAAAGAAAATTACATTCTCATTATCCGCATATTCTTTGATGATCGCAGGCAATAATCCGGAAAAAAGACTCATTTTTTTAGAAATTTTTTCTTCCAATTGCCTGATTTGTTGAATATATTCTTTCCAAACAGTCTGAGGTTGGCCTTGCAAGGAAAAAGTAAGATCATGAAGTTCAATACATGCCAATCGGCCTCTGCTGACCTCTTCATAAATTCTTTTTGCCGCTTTTAATCGGGGAGGCGATTGCTGAGAAAAAAGGGCGCAATAATGATTTAACTTATTGAGAAATCCCCCCTCTTGCCCCCAAGAAAAAATCCTCATGTAATTATAAGAACTTCCTGACAATTGTTCCGTGCAACGATTCAGATTCTTAAGCGCCTCTTCTTTATTTTTTTTCCCGGCTCTTCCCCGAAAAACTTCACAAAATTCAAGAAAAAGTCGTCGTAAATTTTTTACTTCTGCCTGAGCACTCAAAAATTCGGACAAAACAAATTGGAGAAGTAGGAAATCATGGCGATGATACGAAAAATTTGTCAGCTGCTTTCGAATAGGAATTGTCTTCACCCTAATACTACCTCAATAGCGATCTTCACTCTATAGTACAAAACTACCGGAAAAAACTCGAATAGAAAAAATAAAATCCGCTGCTATCCGATAGATAATTGTTAAATATAAAATTTTAACTTGAATAATCACAGTGTTTTTCTTACAATTGTTCACTACTCAATAAAAACCGGTTCGGAGAACTTTATGACGTCAGAACAAAATCGTATTTTGCATTGGATGCACAATCATCCTCCTATAATTAAATTATTTGGAGATGCACTTGTACTGCTGGGGGCTTTTGCTCTTTACAAAATAAAACGATTGAGAAAACTCGATTGCTGCAAACTTGTCCTGGCAATACTCTCATTATCCTCAGCCATATTACTAAAAAAAAATTTCAATACCGTCCGACCAAAAGCTCTTTGTCATAAAAAATTTACAGAGTTTTTTACCAAATCAGCACAACTTGTGATGATCAATAATTTTCCGGTCCTTATTCTCAAAACAATGAACACGCAAGAAAACGGAATCATCCAAGGCAAATTCTTTGCCCGGGCAATTTATTCCATGAAATCAAAAAATATCCTTCCTACTCTATCTGAGAGTGCCGATAGAGTTATGGAGAAATTTAAAAAATTGATACCGGAAAATTATCTCGCAGAAATGCAGGGAATTATCGAAGGATACCAAACGCAAAAAGCAAAATTAAATTTATCCGGTCGGGACCTCACCCTTAAAGAACTCATCTTTTTTCATCTCCGGCCGGAACAAAAACAATTCAAAGAACTTGCAAATCTCGCACCTTTCGAAACAATACACTCCTCTGTCACCATTGATTGTCCGGAGAAACAAGGTTTCGTGATGGAAAGTAACGTGGATTGGAAATCCCGGGGAGTCATGGGGAGTTATAGTTTTCTTGTGGCACGAAAATGCGACGAGGACACTATCACTTTGAGCCTGACTGTTCCGGGTATGGTCGGGAACTTAAACGGAATCAATAGTTCAGGCCTTTGTCTGTCTGTAAGTGAATGTTCCGCTGATCTCGAAGACATAAAAGGAGTCCCGGCAGTTTTCTACTCCAGACTTTGTTTGGAACAATGCAAAAGAATAAAACAGATCACAACATTTGGAGAAAAACCCACCGGATCTTTTGATCTTTCCGTCATAGATTCGAAAAAAGCCGCGATCATTCATTATCAACCGAAAATTCATATAGATTCCGAAGTCAAAAAGTATGTGAACAGTCCCCTAAAAGTGAATAATCATTCCGAAACACCGATCTCCAATATCAACACCATTCAAAGCATCGTATTTAATCCTGCCGGACCGGAAATTGCCATAGCAACCGAAAATGGTTGGGCAGCAGATAAATCTAAGCAAACATTTAAAGTGAACGAAATTGCACAAAAATATTTAGGATAAAAGGAATTTAATTCGAGCAGCGTTTGAAACTCCTCTTAATTTAAGGCAGAATATAACTCCAATGCCTTTTTACGCCCTTCCGCAAGATCGACAAGGGGAAAAGGATAGGTAACCCCTAAAACGACTCCCGCCTTACGAAGCTCCTCCTCCGGAGCCTCTGCCGGATTATGTATATATTTTGTCGGCAAATTAGCTAACTCCGGAACCCATTTTTTTATGTACTTCCCCTCCGGATCAAACTTTGCACTTTGTAAAATCGGATTGAATATCCTGAAATAGGGCGCAGCATCTGCTCCGCATCCCGCCACCCATTGCCATCCTGCCGCATTATTCGCTAAATCCGCATCCACAAGGGTGTCATAAAACCATTTTTCCCCTTCAATCCAATGAATCAACAGATGTTTAGTAAGAAAAGAGGCGACAATCATTCTAACGCGATTATGCATCCAACCGATACGCCATAATTGCCGCATTCCGGCATCTACAATAGGATAGCCGGTCTTTCCTTTTTGCCATAAGACCAAAAAATCTTTATTATCGGACCACGGAAAGGCTTCGAAATTTTGTTTAAAAGGTTTTGTAGGAAGTCCGGGAATGCGATACAATAAATGGTGAGCAAATTCTCTCCATCCTATTTCACTTAAATATTTCTCACACGCTTGCTTTTTTTCCGGACCGGGATGCGAGGCCAAAATTTTTTGAACAGCATTCCATATTTGTCGGGGACTGATCTCTCCGAAATGTAAATGAGGAGATAAAAGCGAAGTGCCGGACTCATAGGGAAAATCGCGGTGATACGGATACTCTTCTATACATTTTTCAGAAAAAGTTTGTAGACGTTTTTTTGCATGTTTTTCGCCGGGAGTCCAATTTTTGTCAAATTCTGCACCCCAATCGGGCCGGGGAAAAAGTTTCCAATCCGAAAGATCTTCCGAAGCAATAGTTTTTTTATAAGGAATAAGTGAAGGGACGGGAAGATCTTTTTCCGTTTCTATCGATTTCAGACAGCTATTCCAAAAGGGGGTAAACACTTTAAAATAGCCTCCGCTCTTCGGAGAAACTTCATGCGGCTCCAATAACAACGAAGCTTTAAAGTTTTTGCACTCTATTCCTATCTTGCTAAATTCCCGGTTCACAGCTACATCCTTTTCGATGTGAAACGGTTCATATCTTCTGTTCCAATATATTCCGCTCGATTTTGTCTCTTTCACAACCTCTTTTAGAATATCCAACGGATCCCCTTTTCTTAGAATCAGCGAAAGCCCTAAAGAAGACAGATCTTCAGATAGCGATTGAAGAGAAAAATATAACCAACGTTTAGATGCTCCGCCGGGTTTCCATATTCCGGGTGTCAGGTCATCGAGAATATACAAAGGGATGATTTCGGCGCCGGTCCGAGCTGCTTCGAAAAGAGCCGGATTATCAGACAATCGTAAATCTTGTCTGAACCACACAATAATTCTATTCATAGCGGTAACCCCCGGTTTGTGAATAACCCAAATCATACCTAAAAAAACTAATTTATATATAGACCTAATGAAACAATGAATCTTGAAAAAGTCGGATTTTCTGTTGACGGAAAAAATCTTCTCGATCCTCACAATCCCTTTTTTTTGAGGAATTATTCCGCAAGATAAAATCCCTTGCGTAGTCCTCCAAAAACGCTTTTTTCGAAAATATGAATATACGAAAATAACGGAAAATATTATTATCTCTTTAAAATTGTTTTAAAAATTGAATTTTATTTTAAAAGAGAGAATTAATTATGGGAAATGTTAATACAACATACACTTCACAAAATTATTTCTATACCGGTGTTTTACCGGTGCCTAATAAATCGGTTGAACTTTTTTTACATAAAATGACCAATGTCCGACTTTCTCATGAGCAATTGTCTACTCTGGAAGAGTATCTGAATCGTTTAGATGAGGAAAAAATAGAAGCGTATTATGATCATACAAAAAATTATGAATCGGCACTTTTTTTTTGTCTTGCCGAAAGATATTTTATAGAACATGATTCTCCTTCAGAGAATGATCAATTCATTGCGATCTTCCGACTTATCTTCAAACACATGTACAAAGAAAAAAAACTATCTTTTATTGAAGTCGGCAATCCGAAAATCGAAAAGAACCTTTCAAAATTACCTTGGGAGGTTACTGAAATTCTTAATTATTTATCTGAGAAACTCCTTTCTAACTCCGAAACTTGTTTGAAATTATTCGAATTAAATATTCTGAATAGATATTTAAACATAAATCCTAAAACAAGTATGAATGCAATTGTAAAAACAAAGATAAAGTTATGCACCGCGATTGTAAAAAAATTTCAATTACCTAATTTTTTTGAAAAAGCAGAGTTACAGGGTCTTCTATATCTCAAAATTTTGGGTAATCAGTCTTCCGAAAGCAAAATAGAGTCTTATATTAAATATATGGTTAAAAAGGCAGGTGATTTACAAGCCGTTGTAGAAAGTGTTAGGGCTATATTTGGGGCAATATCCCGCACAGAATACAATGAAGTACTTAATAAAATGTTACCGAATTTTTCTGAAGCGCATTTTACACACTTCCCCACCCTTCTCTTTGTAATTGCTATGCAATTCGAAGAAATTCACAGGATTTGTCCGGTATTACAGGATGCTGAAGAGGCTATTATTGATAAATATTGTGAATTATTAGATCGATTCGATGATCATAATTTTTTCACGAAAAAAAGTTTTAAGTATTTTTTGAAAAAAATTTCCGGGAAAGGACGACTGATTCTTTTCACAAAATTATTTCACTCTCGAAATGCAGGAAAGATAAACAAACATTTTTTAGAAGTAAATTATTTGGAAATTAAGTCGTTTGGCCAGACTATACCGGAGACTTTTTTTCCTGATCTTTTCCTTAAAGATTGTTGTTCACTTCCTATACTGACTCACTATCACGATGAATTACAGAATGATTTGAAAAAGATAGGCGAACCTTCGGGGATTTCTCGAGACAAACTATCGGAATTGACAAAAAATTACGCACATAAAAAATGGATTGGCAGGACTTTAATATTTTATAACGAAAGGGACGGAGAACATTTAGCGATAAAATGGCAAAAAATTGATGAGTCGACGGAATCTCTACAAAGAGAAAAAGCTGTATTGACATTTCTACGTAAACATAAAGGATCTTTAAGTCTCCGAAGTGAACTTCCTGAACCTATAGATATTTATTTTTTGGAAGAAAGTATAGATCCTTCTTTTTACACATCACCTTTTCCTGATTGTAAAACGCAATCGGAAAAAGAGTGTGTCGGAGCCGGTTTGTATGTGTACAAATGTAAGGATTTTGAATATTTTAAATATATTGACAACCCTTCTTTATCGGCAGAAAAATATGATCAGGCGCGTTCAGTGTGCCTTCATGATTTAATGACTTTAGCATATCATGGAATTATCATGACTGCCATTATACCGCTGTTTCATACTTTAATTAAATTGCGAAGTGATCAGGGTAGGCATATACCTTTTATTACTCTCTTTACAGAGCACCGATTACCCTCAGGAAAATTAGTGAAGCCGATAGAAGGGTGTAAAAAAGGAAATTTAAGACTTTCAGGTATTGCGGATTTTGCTGAATTTTATCATTTTACTGAATTATTAGAATCGGGTAATCCTATCGGTAAAATATTCCAAGAATTAGCAGGAAATCGACAAAGACCGGGATTTCAACAAGCTTTATATGCTAATTTCCTGGCTGAAATATTCCAAGCCGATCAACTCATTCTTGCAAAGCGTATGATAGAAAAAAATGGCGCTAGCTGGTCTGATTCGCATAAAGTTGCTGAATATGCAAATGAAATTCAAAAAGGCTACATCACACTTTTTTTTTCAGATCCGGAAATCTCAAGAACCGATGCGGAAAATTTTGTTGCTACGGGCTCAGGAATCAATTGGGAAATGTATGCAAAACAGAAACTTTTTTGGATGAAAAATAATGACGACGGATATGTCCCTTATGTGGAAAAAGGAGTTATTCCACCGGATATTTATGGAAAAGATTGTGAAGTAAAAATTGCTAAACCGGAGGAATTCGAAAATTGGACAAAGGGAATAGGATTTTCCGGAGACAGAAAACATAGCGATTTAGGTCCTATCAACGGTATTTATCCTGTTACCGAAGCTGTACGTGCCCGCTATCTCATCATTATCTATTTTTTAATGCTTCGTCAGGCAAGAATTCGTTCAGCCATTGTTGAGTAAAGAAAATTTAAACTCGCGCAGCGGTTTGGAGTGCGGTGACTTGTCACCGCTTTGCCCTCGCATCGACTTGTCGATGCGTTTTCAAAAGTTTAGAGACTAATTTTTGAACGAATTTCTAAATATCTATAAACACAAAACATCGCTTAAAAAGCCTCGACAAGTCGATGCGAGGGCAAAGCGGTGACGAGTCACGCGCGCTCCAAACGCTGCGCGAGTTGAATTACCTCTTATATAACTAACTAATTATCAATTACTTATTCCTTAACTTGACAACGGTGGCGCATCGCCCGGATATGCTACTGTATAAAATTTTAAAAATATGTATTCCCTTAAATATCAGTAAGATGCGATAATATACGTTGCAACTCAGGAATCCGGAAAGATTCGCTACTTTAGATATTTGTACTCATAGAAAATGACAATAGTATCTCCTGATTATAAAAATAGTAATGTTTTTTAAGGAGAATTATTTTGGTTTCAAAAATTTATTTTTCAAGCGGTGTAGGAATTTTCGGTGATGCATCTGATATCAACAGATCGGCCGACTCTTTTTTAGAGAAAATGGGGATCACCTCGGATTTCTCAAAAGAGAGCAAAATTGTTTTACAAAAATTTCTTGATAGAGTTCCTCATCAAGAAATAGAAAAATATTATGCCCATACAAATAATATAGAATTAGCCCTCTTTTTTTGTTTAACCGACTTCGATACCGGAAGTTTGGATTCTTTTAGTTTGCATGACTGTCTTAAATTAATTTTTAATCATATGTCCCATGAAAAATTTACGCTAATTTGTGATGTTCTTGGCGGAGAGTTTGAAGATTCGATGAAATTTCTTATAAAATTTCGTTCGGATGATGTGTCTTTTGAACGAAATATTTTGGCGCTTGAGCAAATTTGTATGGCAAAAGGATGGTATTCCCCGCAAATGATCAAACATTTTTGTGAGAGATTTGATGCCAAAGAAATTTTTTGTCAATTATTGGAGGTAAATCCTCAGCTATGCTTACAGATGTTTGAATTAGAAATCTTAGATGAAACTGTCTTAAAAAATTGGGATCTATTTGATCAAAAAAAACTGCCGGCCGAAAAAATTATAAAACAATTTCAACTGCCTTATAGTGCTCATCTTCACGAGCAGGATAATGTATGTGTAGATTTCTTTTTAAATGCTGATTTGCAAGGTCTTGTTTATCTTACAACTTTATCGGGCCCCTATTCGTTGCAAGAGCTGATCGGATTGTATATGGAGTATGTACATGCACAATTTGATTCGGCTTCTTTTTTTGAAGCCGTTAAATTTATACTTTTTCGTCCGGTATTTCCGGAATATCATAATTGGATCAATCTTGGTATGCAGAAAGTATTGTCAAGTTTAGGACGGGGAAACGAGGCGCAAATTCTATATAAATTATTGTAAGATAAGCACCGGGCTTCCGGAGAAGCCCGGTAAAAGAAAGAAGACTAGCTATGAGCAGGTTCAGTTTCTTTAAGGTGTTTAGAAACCTGGCTTGTCATTTTAAACATGTCCATATCTTCGGGAGAACCGAAAACTTTTGTCAATTTGTCATCAGGTTTAATATTTCTTTTATTTTTCGGGTCTTGCAGTTTATGTTTTTTGATATAATCCCACAGTTTTTTTGTAACTTCTGTACGCGCCATAGGACCTTTTCCTACAATTTCAGCTAGTTCAGGACTAACTTGTACAGGTTTCATGAAGGCTGACGGTTTTTTTTGTGGTGTTCCTGCCATTTTAATCTCCTTGTATAAATGATCAAGTATATTGTTTTAGACACAAGTACCTAGGGAATTCTTTTATCTTTGTTCGTATTTAATAGTCAACAGAATCATGTGATATTTCAGGTTTGATGTAATCGAAAATTTGATTTGTATTCTATTAAAGTACCTAAATTTAAGGAGATATGTTTATTAGTTTACACCCACGGTTTTTTTTGGTACTCCGGAGGTTTTATTCTTCATCATGATTTTTTCCTGTTATTATTTCTTGCAGTTGTTATCTTATATCTTGATAATGTACCTGTATACCGGGAGGTACCGATGCAGGAAATAACATCACGAATCCGAAATTTAAATGAAATCATTCGCGAATGCGGGCAATTGCTCCAAAAACTTTCTACATGCACCTCTCTTCAGGAAAAACTGCACGTCCTTGATGAATCCGAACGGGTAAAAAATACTCCCTTTTCCGATATTTTTTTAAAAATACACTCTCCCGAAAATCTCTTTGTCGCAAAAGCAATCATCGCGATCGGGCAAGAGAAAATCCTTTCGAATTTCTCCGACGAACCCGATGAAAAAATCAATCGTATGCTCGAGAAACTCTTTCGCCTCGAAAAATTTTATGACTCCCTGGGCGGTATCATAGGTTACCACAAAACAGTTCTGGAATTGACCTCTGAAAAAGAAGAGGGGTGCTCGAAAAATAATCCGGATGTCCGCTATCTTTTCCCGGGATATTTTGACATACAAACATCTACTCCGGATGTGTATAGGGCAGTGTTGCATGCAATAGAAAATCTGCCGTTTACCGGAGAGATGTATCCCATAGGAGGAGCCGGAGAGCGTCTGAAACTTATCGATCCCGAAACAAAAGAATCTTTGCCGGCCGCTCTACTCCCCTTTATGGGCCGCACCCTTTTTTGCGGACTTCTCCGGGATGTACAGGCTAAAGAATTTCTCTATTGGAAATTGTACGGAAAAAATATACGGATCCCCATAGCGCTGATGACTTCGGAAGAAAAAAATAATCGCAAACACATGGAAAGAATTTGCAACGAAAAAAAACGGTTCGGACGTCCTAAAACAAACTTTTTTTTCTTCGATCAGATTCCTGTGCCCGTCGTATCGGAATTCGGAAATTGGATTATGGAAGCCCCCTTTTCCCCCATGATGAAGCCGGGGGGGCACGGTATGGTATGGAAATTGGCAGAGGATGAAGGAGTGTTCGATTGGTTTAAAAGTTTCGGATCGAAAAAAATATTTATCCGACAAATTAATAATCCCATAGCCTGTATGGATTATGGAGCTCTTGCCACTATGGGATTTTGTTTTTCCCAAAATAAATCTTTTGGAGTAGCCTCTTGCGGACGGATGCCGGGCAGTCCGGAGGGAATGAATGTCCTTCGGGAAGAAAAAACCGATTCGGGTTATGAATATGCTGTTACAAATATTGAATATACAGAATTCAAAATTAAAGGGATTGATGACAGCCCTTCTTCCCCTTCGGAAATCTATTCTCCTTTCCCGACCAACACCAATATTCTTTGTGTAGATATAGAAGCGATCAGAAGTGCGATAAAAATTTTGCCTGTTCCGGGTATGATCATCAACATGAAGTCAAAATACCCCTGTTTCGATTCTGAAGGTGTATTCACAGAAGTGCACGGGGGGCGTCTGGAATCTACGATGCAAAATATTGCAGAGGTGATGACCGATACATTTTCTTCCCGAGCAGAATACCCTTCGGAACTTCAACTGAAAACTTTTCTGAGTTATAATGAGAGAGATAAAGTGATCTCAGTAGCAAAAGAATGTCATGAAGAGGGAAAAAACATTCAGGGGACTCCTTTAGGAGCTTATCAGACGCTTCAGAAAAATTATATGAGTCTTTTATCGGAAATTTGCGGGATCGAAGTTTCGGGCTCCGGTCTTATCGTCGATTTTCATCCGGCATTGGGACCTTTATGGAGTATTATCGGACAAAAAATCCGGGGGGGGAAGTATCGCAAAAAATTCCGAGTTTGTCATTGAGATGTCTGAAGTCGACATAAAAAATATATCTCTGGAAGGAAGTTTGCGTATAGAGGCACAGGATGCGTTAGGGAGAGTTGATGCAACCGGATGCATTGAGTATAGCAATGAGACGGGGAAATGCACTCTTCACAACGTAATAGTGAAAAATCGAGGGATTGATAGATCGGCAGACAATCAATATTGGTCGGGTCAGATAGAGAGATCGGAATCTTTTCATGTAATCCTTCACGGCAACGCAGAATTCTATGCAAAAGATGTGGTATTTGCGGGAGATATGTGTATAGAAGTTCCCGACGGCTATCAATACATAGCATCGGAAAAAAACGGATCGGTCGAATTCGATAAAATAAAAATCGACCGTCCGTCATGGAGTTGGAAATATACTGCCGGCCCGGATGATATCCTCCTCACACGATAAGATGAATGGAAGGCGCGCAGCGTTTGGAGTGTGGTGACTCGTCACCGCTTTGCCCTCGACTCGAATTGTCGAGGCGGTTTAAGCGTTATTTTGTGTTTATAGATATTCAGAAATTCGTTTAAAGATTAGTTCTCTAAGTTTTTAAAAACGCATCGACAAGTCGATGCGAGGGCAAAGCGGTGACGAGTCACCGCACTCCAAACGCTGCGCGCTTTTAATTCCTCTTACACAAGAAGAATTTCACGGGAATTGAACGTATTTTCATACCTTTCCACAAAAGGACATCCTTCACACCCTGATTCGTAGTGAATACAAAAATCATGATGAAGTTGGTAGGCACCCTGCAAAAGGTCTGCCCGATTTAGCAGATGAGTTTTTTCCGAATCTCCGAAAAATCGATACTTTAAATATTGAGATTTTTTTGTTTCCGCCCCTTTCAGAGATCCGAAAAATGCTTTCAGAGCTTCTTTTTCTGCATGATCTCCTCTCTTTTCTATGGAATTGTGTAGAAGAGGAATGACGGTGTTGATGACGATTTCAATTTTTAATCCTTCACCTATTAACGGTAAAAAAGTATTTTTTTCTTTTTGTTCGAAAAGATACCGGCTGTTCCAATACTCATCGTCATAGGAGGGAATCAATTCTAAAAATTGTTTTAATAATACTTTGTATTTTTTTTCCGAATATAACGAGAAATTTTGCGCTTCCCAAAGCAACTCAATTTGTCGGTATCGGTCATACAAAAGCGGGTCCTTGATCAAATAAGAAAAATATACCAGTCTGCGAATAGGGTGATTAAACGGACGGGTATGGGCTGTATGTAAAAGGAGATGATACTTTTCTTTCCCGGAGCTCCCTTCCGAGACTGAGCAAAGATTCTCGTAATAAAGTGAATCGCCCCATTTATTTTTAAAAAAGTCATTGAAAAATCCGCATATTTCCATCGACCTTATAAAAATTTCTTGTGAGGAAAGTGCGGGAAAAGAGGAAAAATATCGGAAAAGATCGAGAAATTTTTCGCTGTTTTTTTTATAACCTAATGCCATCACAATGCCTGCAATAAAATAGCTATCGGGATCTTCTGTCCGCGCTTCCAAATGCTCCCGCTTTTTCTCCTGTCTCCAATCCGCCGCGCCTTTAAAAAGGGTCTCTATTTTCGATTTCGAGAGTCTTTTGAAAAGTCGATCGGCACACTTCCCGGTGCCGCAAAATTTTTTATAGGGATATAAATCCGGATCGATCAGTCGAATAATTCTGTTTTCCGGAATAGTAAGATAGTCCTCAAGATGGGCGCGAATGATCGATCTGTTTTCCGCAGTAAGAATTTCTTTTCTGTGAAGGGGTCTCCTGAAAGAAAGGTGAAAAATTACTTTATTGTAATTGGGATCTAAATGATGCTCATGTTGTCTCCAACCGTCATCGGATAAATGAATTTCCACATCGCCGTAATACTCGCGATCACCGATCAATAAATGCGCTTTTTTGAAGTCAGGCCCTTCGGCAGCATTCCAAATTCCGGGAGAAAGCACTTCGATTTTTTTTCCGCATTCTGTTTGTAAACCAATAAAATATTTTTGTTCCAACCACATAATCTGCACATGTTTTTCCGAGATAAAAGAATATTCTCTCACTTTTTCCGCTATACAGGATGAGGGAATCGCCTCAGTCAATAAGGAGGAATAGCTGTTTTCATTCTCTTCTAATTCATAATTTTTCATGGTCGCTCCGGTATTAAATCAAAAAAAACTTTTTCAAAATCTAGCATTCTTTCATATTACTCTCAAGAGGTGTAATATGCTTTTTCACACTTTGACTTTATTAAGAAAAAACGGTAAACTGCCTTTGCATGAATCATTTTGAACCGGAAGGAGATGTGTCATGAATTCCGATATGCAACTACGTTTGAACCAAATAAATGATCGGATCGGTCATATGTGGAGGTATCTTTGACTTACCCGGAAAAATTGCAAAAGTCACTGAGCTAGAGTCAGTTATGGCGGGAGACGCCTTTTGGAATGACAATGAAAATGCACAAAAAATTATAAGTGAATGCAACGCCCTACGCACCTGGACAAAGCCTTGTGAAGAGGTAAAAGGCCGCTTCGAAAATATTAAAGAGCTTTTGCCCGAAGCGTATGAAATCGATGACTGCGCTCTCATAGAAGAACTTCTCACCGAACTATCCGTTTTAGAAGCGCAGATCGATGAATTGGAAATTCGCAGAATGCTGTCCGGTGAACTGGACAATAAAAACTGTTACCTCAATATCAATGCAGGAGCCGGCGGCACCGAATCGTGCGATTGGGTTCTTATGCTCTGCAGAATGTACGAAAGATGGGCAGCCCGTCGTAAATGGAAAGTGGAAACAGTTGACAGTGAAGACGGAGATGTCGCCGGACTAAAAAGTGTCACGTTGAAATTTACAGGCGAATTTGCTTTCGGATACACAAAAGCGGAACGAGGTGTACACAGACTTGTTCGCATCTCTCCTTTTGACAGCAACTCCAAAAGACACACAAGCTTTGCCTCTGTCGATGTCACACCGGAAATTACCGACGACATCGAAATCGAAATTAAACCGGAAGATCTCCGGATAGACACCTACCGAGCTTCCGGCGCCGGCGGACAACATATCAATAAAACAGATTCAGCTGTCAGAATCACCCACGCTCCCACAGGAATCGTTGTCTCTTGCCAGGCACAAAGAAGTCAACTCCAAAATAAAGAAACCTGTTTCAAAATGCTGCGCTCTAAACTCTATGAAAAAGAGGTTGAAGAACGGGAAAGCAAACTACAGGCCATGGCAGGGGAGAAAAAAGCTATCGGCTGGGGAAGCCAAAGTCGTAATTATGTATTTCAACCATACACTCTTGTAAAAGACACAAGAACAAAATTTGAGTCAGGAAACATTCAAGACGTTATGGACGGTAATTTAGATCCTTTTGTAAACGCTTTTTTGAAGGAATTCAGTTAAAATTATGTCAGAAAAAAACACAGAGTCAAAACCGGAAAGATCTCCCCTTAATATAGATATTCGCTACACCGAAGCAAGCGACGCTACCTCTCTTAAAAAATGGCTGCTCGATCCGGAAGTCAACCGCTGGTTTCCCATGGCTGATGAAGTGGAAATTGATGATGCAGTCAATCGATGGATAGGATTTTACCGCTATCGTTGCAGCCTTACAGCTCATATAAACGGTGAACCTGTGGGCATTACAACTTTATATCTCCAGCCATACAAAAAATTGGCCCACCAATGTGAGTTCGGAATCATCATAGCTCCGGAATTCAGAGGGAAAAAAATCGGGACGGAACTGCTGAATAACCTGATTTATCTGGCAAAAAACAAATTCAAAATAGAACTGCTCCATCTTCAGGTTTACGAAGGGAATCCTGCTACACGTCTCTATGAACGTATGGGATTCAAAGAATACGGAAAGCAGACGCATTGGATAAAAGAGAGCCCCGGTCTCTATACGGGAAGAGTTTTTATGGAAAAATTTATTTGAACAATATGGTATTAAAGCTCACGGTAATATTATGACATTCCTTACCTTTCAGCAGGAAATTGAACTTGCAGTCAAAAAAAAAGTTCAATTAAAAATCAATGATAACCATACGACTATGCTTAGCGTAAAGTGGGAGCCGGAATGCACAAAAATTTCCATTCATCGGATTTTTTTAGAGGCTCCAAAAAATATCATGGATGCACTCTCTTGCTATATTAAAAAGAAAAACGGCCATCTCTGTCCGTCCGTTCAGGCTTATATAGAAGAAAAATTACAGAATGAAGATTACTCCTACAGAATTCCCCCGGAAAAATTAATTTCTCAAGGTGTCTGTTATGATCTGAAACAATTTTATGACGAAATCAACCTGGAATATTTTGAGGGCAAAGTGAATCTGGCCATCACCTGGTTCGGACGGGCTACAAAGAAAAATCGTTCGAGAGTGACCTTCGGAATGTATCAGCACTCTTTAAAATTAATTAAAATTCATAAGCTTCTTGATAACCCTTTTTTTCCTGAATATTTTGTTAAATTTGTAATCTATCATGAAATGGTCCATCACGTAAGACCTGCTTATTATGACACCAAAGGAAAACATCATATTCATTCAAAAGAATTTAAAGAGCTGGAAAGTCAATATATTCATTTCGCCGCGGCAAAAGCCTGGATGAAAAAGCATTACGATAATTTCTTTATGATGTAGGAAAAAAATTATGGCCGGACATAGTAAATGGGCAAATATTAAACATAAAAAAGAACGGGTCGACGCCAAAAAAGGAAAAATTTTTTCCCGATGCGCTAAAGAGATCATCAGTGCTGTAAAAACAGGAGGAGCGGATCCGAAATCTAACGCGCGCCTGCGATTAGCTGTAGAAAAGGCGCGGGAAGAAAACGTGCCCAATGATGTCATTGACCGGAACATCAAAAAAGCCGGCGGAGCAGACCAGGGTGATTACTACGAAATGACCTACGAACTGTATGGACATGGAGGGGTAGGGATTGTTGTCGAAATCATGACAGACAATAAAAACCGTATCGCTTCGGATGTAAGAATTGCCACCAATAAACGAGGCGGAAATGTGGCGACTCCGGGAGCGGTAGTCTATAATTTTGAACGCAAAGGGGTCATTCAACTTGCGAAAGACGGAATCAATGAAGACGAACTTTTTCACCGCGCTATCGAAGCGGGAGCCGAAGATTTTGATCCTGAAGGGGACGAGTTTATCATCACTACCGATCCGTCGGATTTATTTAACGTAAAACATGTTCTGGAAAATCACGGATATAAAACAGGATCCGCCTCGCAGGAAATCATCCCTAAAGTATTTGTCGATTGCGATGAAGAGACAATAAAAGCAAACATGGCCCTGATCGATTGGCTTGAAGAACTTGATGATGTCGATTCGGTGTATCATAACATGAATATTTCTGATGAATGATCCGGCAACACGAATATCATGATCCTCATATTGAGGAGAAACTTTTTGCAATAGCGGAATATTTTTCCGAACGGGGACCGATAGCATTTCTCTTATCGGGCTCCCGTTACGATTCGGCAAAGCACTCTTTCCTCTGTTTGTTTCCCTATAAAACAATCTCTATTCAGGGCAGGGATCTCTCCGTATTCGGCACCGGCACCGATGAAAAAAATATCCGGTCGGATCAAAATCCATGGGACATGTTAAAAAATGAAATAGGCTCTCTTTCGGAAGAGCATGATTTTCCGGAATGGATAGGATATATCGCCTACGAAGCGGGTGCCTATCATGACAACACTGTCATATTAGACTTGCCTAAGAATGAGTATCCGGATTTTGTATTTTCGAAATATGCTGTAGTCATTGATTATGAACATGATACGAAAAAAGTATCGATACGTTGCTCTCCGGAAGAAATCCAAAAATTTCCAAAAGAAATAAGGGAAAATGCAAATAAATTTGTCGACGGCTCTGTTTGGAACGAATCTTTTCCCCAAAAAAAAATTGATCTTCCTAAAGTTTCTATCGAAAAAGAACCGGATTCCCCGGATGTCTTTGCAGAAAAAATTATGAAGGCAAAGGAATATATCTTTGCCGGCGATGTATACCAAGTAAATTTATCCCACCAATGCCGGTTCAAAGGGAGCTTTTCCGAATTCGATCTCTTCAAAAAACTTCACCTGAAAAATCCGGCACCTTTCTCCGCTTTCCTCAAAATTTCCGATCAACACACCATTATATCCTCCTCTCCCGAACGTCTCCTCAAAAAAGAAAATGACCGACTGGAAACCCGCCCTATCAAGGGCACAATACAAAGAGCAAACAATCCGGAAGAAGACCAAAAAAATAAAGCAACACTCCTCTCTTCAGAAAAAGATAAGTCCGAATTATTGATGATCACCGACCTGATGCGAAACGATTTAGGAAAAATAAGTCTTCCGGGCACAGTCATCACACCAAAAATATGGCACTGTGAGGCCTATTCCAACGTTTTTCATCTCCTATCTGTCATTCAATCGCAATGCATACCCGACCTACATCCTGTCGATATTGTCCGGGCTGTTTTCCCCGGCGGATCGATCACGGGATGTCCTAAACTTCGCGCAATGGAAATCATCGCAGAAATCGAACAAGCCCCCAGAGGAATCTATACGGGGTCCATAGGATATTTTACAGGTAAAGGAAATTTTGATTTTAATATAGCAATTAGATCGCCGGATATTTATAATAAAAAAATTCATTTGCACTTAGGTGCAGGCATCATAGCAGAATCAGATCCTGCCCAAGAGTATTTGGAGACCTTGCATAAAGGAAAATCAATTTTTGAATCTTTAACCGGAAAAACTTCCGGAATCAGGTTAAAAGGGGATTATGACTTCTCTAACAAATTCAACGGACACTAACACAACGGCTTTCGAACTTAATCATGTACAGACTCCGGAAAAAGATCCGGATCCGACACCTCAAAAAACAAACAGACTTATAGATCCGATAGCTCTAAAAAAAAAGCTTAGATTAAGAAACAGAAGGACTAAATCAGGTCCTGCAAATATTTTAACAAAATCTTTTGAAATACCGCCCTATTTTTATCATGGCCGGGATCAGGAAAAACCGGCTTTCCGACATATAAACGAGATTTTTTTCGTTCTTTTATGTAACGAAATCGAAATGGCGGGAAGTAAAATAATATATCCTGAAATTATTCATAAGGTCATTCAAATATATGTGACTGCACAAACGGATAAGGTGTATGCCAAAATTCATCGACATCCGATCCGGAATGCTGAAGAAACGGAGGTATTTCATTGTGAAGTTACCGCAGAAATTTATAAAAAAATAAAAGAAGAAGAAGTTCTCTATAAATATATAGGAGAGAATTTTTTTAAATTAAAAAGTTTTTTTTGGAAAATTTTAACTGATCATAAAATAAAAAAAAGTGCGTATATTCAGGATCTTAGCAACGTAATAGAGAAAATTGCTCATAATCATGAATCTAAAAATCAAAATCGTTTGACGACTCTTCTTGATATTCTAAAAAATGAAAAAGATACAAATATCTGTAATATTTTTTATAAAACTCTTCACCCTGATATACATATTGCCGATGATACTCTTTCGGTAATAGCGGGATATGCTACAAAACTGCCTTCTCCGGAAATCAATGAGATCGTAACGAATCGTTTGCGATATCATCGATATCCCCAAATTATCCAAAACAGAAGCATTAATTTTTGCGATATAACCGGTATGATCACTTCCGCATTAGAGAAAATAGATTATGTTCAGCTTATCCGGTGCTATTGTGAAGGCGGAAAAATGCTGTACAACTCTATCAAAATTAACGGCAATGATTTCACAATGCCGGAGATAGAAAAAGATAAAAAGATTTCCGATATAGCCGGGAAAAAGCGATTTTTTAATCTGTTTTTAAAAGAGCTTTATGCAGAAGGTCTGAAAAAAGGGGCTAAGAATAACTATATCCGGTATCAGATAAAAGAGTTATTCTCTTCTTATCCTTGTTGGGGATTCGAAGTTTTGTATTCAGGAAGTCATATGGGTTGGAATCTTTGCGATAGGATGCTTAGACAAATATTCCCGCTTCTGTTTGATGCACCATACAAAGCCCGTTTAAATCAGGGCATGGATTTAGAGATAAATATTGAGGATATACATACTTTTTCACTCAATATAACAAGAACATATGTATTTTATCCTTTTTTACTAAATGATAACCACATGCTCGATAAAGATCACCCTGCTTGTTCTATACAAATTTTTTGGGAATTATTTCGAAACGAAAAGAATCCGATAACCCCATGGTCAATGAGCATCACTATCCAAAAATTGGAACGCTTGCACGCCTCCGATGAAAATTGGAATAGAATTCTCAATGCACTTCTCTACTTTGAACGTCCCAACGGATGCACAATTCTTAAAGACCCGGCACTAAAATTAGCTTTAAAAGCGATAAAAAAACCTCATAAGTTTCCTCCTAATCCCTCGTAAAAGCGGAGTAATCATATGGACGTAATCAAAGGAGCTGCCGAAGCTGTAAAAATTGCAGGTGCCGTAACAGGTAAGTCGGAATCGGAACCGCTCCCCAACGGTCGTCGATACCGACACTGGTCTTTTTATCTGTTATTATCCGGAGCCGTTATGGGCGCAGTCGCAACGGTTGCCTTAATCATCACCACAGCTGTCACTTCTCTTTTTCTTCTAATCCCCGCAATCATCATGGCAGCAGCTTTATTTGTCACTGATTTAATCGGAGCATTCTATATCCGAAAATTTGATCGATTCAAAGAATTAGGGGATTATGTCCAAATTATGTCAGATAAAATCAAAGAGCTATCCGGCTATGTCAAAAATTTAGAGAAAATCAATAAAGAACTCAAAGGTGTCCGGGTCGATTTAGAACATAATCTGGAGGAAGATACCAAAGTCTGGGATGAGGGAGTTGACAAGCTCAAAAAAGAAAGAAAAGAAATTGAAATCCTGAGCGATAAATTAGAGGTCTCTACAAAAAAATTAAAAAAAATGGAGGAGCTCTATGCCAATCTCCAAAATGCCGTCAATCTTTTTTCTAACAAGGTTGTAGACCTGAATGAAAATAAAAATGCGATCGACGGAAAAGTAAATGAACTCGCTAATAAAGTCACCGATGCCGGCAAAGTTTTGGAAAGTTTCAATAATGAAAATGAAGAATTTGATGAAAATAATGTCCTATATAAAGAGCTCAACAATGCTAACGTGGCTTTTTTGCAAAAATTTAAGGAGCAACTTGATAAAATATTTACTATGCACTATAGTGCTAAGGAATTACAGGAAACTTTAGAAAGACAAGGAAAAGCACTACAAAAAGTAAGTACCGAAATTTCAGCTTCTCTCGATACAATCAGTACACTGGAAGCAGAAGAAGTTAGATTGACTAAAGAAAGTGAACGAATACTCAGAAAGGTAGGAAAAGCGGGAAAAATCATCGATGATTTAAAAAAAGCCACCGAACCTACTCCCGTGATCCCGCCTCCAAAAGCACATGCTGCAAAGAAAGGTTCTCATGGAAAGCGCAAAAAATGATATTTGTGAAGTCGAATTCGAAGATATGGCTCAAATTCAGGATGATTATCCGGAGCCCTTTCCAAAACAAAAGAAAGTGACTGCATTCGGCAGAGAATTCACCTTATTTGAAACAAAATGGCAATGTATTCCCGCGACATTCACCGGATGCTCGACAATGATTGCCGTAATCTGTGCCGCCGTCGCGGTAGCAGGATACATTTTCGGCTATACACAAACTGATTTCACGTATCAAATTGCCGGATATGTTGTCGGAGCCGTTGCAACAGTTATCGCTGCGGCATCCTGTCTCAACGCTTGCGGACATTGCGTCTCCTGTTGCATTATCGAAAACCATGTCTCCAAAAAAGGATTCGAGACAAATGTCGGTAAACTCAATTTGCAAAATAATCGTTTGGCTCTTGCCACCGATGTCTTTAAAGAAAATTGCGTAGGATTACAACAAGTTGTTGTCCATCAACGAGAATTTTCTCAGCATCAACAAAGCATGACAGCTGAGCTTAAGCAAGTGCTCGATGACAAAACAAAACAAGTAGACAAATTCGCTACTGCTTTAAAGGATACAATGCAAAAGCTTGCAGAAGCGGAAACCGCCATGAAAAATTTTGAAGACCAAATCAAATTTTTGAATGAGATCCTGGAAAAACTTTCCGAGACAAATCAAAGTTTTAAACAGGGGCTGCAAGGACTGAATGTAGCAATGGACGGACTGCAACACGGAGACGGGGAATTACAACACGATGTGCAGGAATTTGATACCGGCAATGATCAATATAATAAACTGAATAGCGATGCCGCAAACCTGGCCTCTCTTCTCACGAACGAAGTAAATCTATTAGAAAATTATTTACAGGCAATTGCAACCCAAGCTGAGAAACTCAAAGAACAGGCTGTTTTTTTCGACATCTCCGACGATAAATTTGTCGCAGCTTCAGAAAATTTAAAAAAATTGGTTCAGGAAAAACAGGGACAAATAGACCAAATCAGTAACAACCTCAATCTTGCTAATACTAAAATGACGGAAATGTATCGATTGATCATGAATATTCAAGATTGCACGCAATTCAAACAAGTTCAGGAATCTTTACGTCATCTAATGGAATCCTCGGATTCCGAATCAAAAGACGAAAGTGAAGAGTAAATAAAATGTTGCCTATTAGCTTCTTAGGTAGTATCCTTATACATTCGTGGGTTACCGGGAATATCATTCGCGCAGCGTTTGAAGTGCGGTGACAAGTCACCGCTTTGTCCTCGACTCGACTTGTCGCATACGCGTTAAGGTAATGTGAATTAAGTAATTGATAATTAGTTAGTTATGTAATATGTAATTGAATTCGCGCAGCGTTTGGAGTGCGGTGACTCGTCATCGCTTTGCCCTCGACTCGACTTGTCGAGGCGGTTTAAGCGTTATTTTGTGTTTATAGATATTCAGAAATTGGTTCAAAGATTAGTTCTCTAAATTTTTGAAACCGCATTGACAAGTCAATGCGAGGGCAAAGCGGTGACGAGTCACCGCACTCCAAACGCTGCGCGAGTTTAAATTTTTGTTAACCTAAAAAATTAACTATTAACTATTTATAGAAGTCTATTATCTAGCATTACCTGTCGAGGCGCATATGCATTAAACATAAAATCTAAACGCTGCGCGAATTAAAATCTCTTAATCTAAAGGATTAATAATCAATTATTTAAACTTAATTCAAACAAAAATATTATGTCTACAGTATATCTCAATGGAAAATACACCTCTTCCGACCTCGCCTTCATTCCCATTCACGACAGAGGCTTTCTTTTCGGCGACGGCGTCTTCACAACACTTAGAGTCCAAGACGGAATACCGCAACATATAGATCGTCATATCGAAAGGCTACAATCCCAATGCCGACAACTGAACATCATTGCCCCTCAAATTTCCCCTACAATTTTTCATGAACTGATCGCTCTTAACTATGCCCAAAAAGGAATTTGGAGAATGAAAGTGATGATCACGAGAGCCGGGGACTCCTCCCTACATCTTCCCGAACGAAAAGCCGGAACAATTCTGATCACCCTCGATCCCTATTTATCCGAAAATAAGCCGGCTCTTTACCTGTCAATCTATCCTTTTCCTTTGCATACACAATTTTCTAGGGTAAAAACTCTCTCCTATCTCGATCGATTGGCCGTAAAACAATATGCAATGAATCAAAATACCGACGATGCCATCGTTTGCAACGAAAACGGAGAGGTTCTCGAAAGTTCTTTTTCTAATCTCTATTGGATTCATGAAAATATTTTATTTACTCCGGCTTTTACATCTCCTTTATTCAAAGGAATCACCCTTTCGGAAATCATAGAAACAAGCGATATCCCCGTAAAAGAATGCATGTGTCGGCCGGAAGAGATCCCTTCCGAAGCAAAAATATTTCTTTGTAATTCTCTGACGGGCTCTGTTCCTGTAAAAAAAATCAAAGCAGGTTGAATCTCTAAACCTGATCAGATATACTTTCCTGAAAGTTAGCATCAAAGATTGAGGATAGAAAATGGCTCCCGTAAAAATAAAAACAGCAATCTCTCCTACGCGTGAAGAGGATTATCCTGAATGGTATCAGCAGGTTGTCAAAGCGGCCGACCTGGCAGAAAATTCTCCGGTAAGGGGATGCATGATTATCAAACCTTGGGGATACGGAATTTGGGAGCTCATCCAAAAAGATCTTGATGCAAGAATAAAAGATTTAGGACACGAAAACGTCTATTTCCCCCTTTTTATTCCGCTTAGCTTTTTAGAAAGAGAGGCAAAACATGTGGAAGGATTCGCCAAAGAATGCGCCGTCGTTACGCATCATCGCCTCGAAATGCAAAACGGAAAATTAGTTCCGACAGGCGAACTGGAAGAACCGCTCATCGTTCGCCCTACTTCCGAAATGATTATAGGAGAAGCCTTTTCCCGCTGGATCGAATCGTGGAGAGATCTGCCCGTTCTTATCAACCAATGGGCAAACGTAGTCAGATGGGAAATGCGCACAAGAATTTTTTTAAGAACCTCTGAATTTTTATGGCAGGAAGGGCACACCGCACATGCCACCGCTGATGATGCATCCCGAGAAACTATCCAAATGCTCGAAATGTACCGATCCCACATGGAAGAAATCCTCGCTCTTCCGGTTATCATCGGAAAAAAATCGGAATCGGAAAAATTTCCCGGCGCCGAAGAAACCTACACAACAGAAGTGATGATGCAGGATCGCAAAGCGATTCAGGCGGGAACCTCTCATTTTCTGGGACAAAATTTTGCGAAAGCACAAAATATTCGATTCTGCAATAAAGACGGCGATTTAGATTATGTCTATACCACATCGTGGGGAGTCACCACCCGTCTGATAGGCGGAGTCATCATGTGCCACGGTGATGATGACGGATTGCGTATTCCTCCTCGAATAGCACCTAAACACATCGTTATTTTGCCTGTCGTGCCTAAACCGGAATCGGAAGCGGAGGTCATGACCTACGCCGATAAAGTTGCGGAAAAATTACGCTCCTGTTTCTATCATGACGAGAAAATTCGAGTCATAGTAGATAAAAGAGATCGTCGCGGCGGAGAGAAAAGTTGGGAATGGATTAAAAAGGGAATTCCGCTCCGTATCGAAGTGGGACCGCGGGATATCGAATCTCATTCGGTTGTCCTTTCGCGCAGAGATTGTCCTCACAATGAAAAAACAAAAATGCTTCTGGAAGATATTCAGGAACAGGTTCCTGAAATTTTAGATGACATTCAAAAGAAATACTTTAGAGAAGCAAAAAATCACCGCGAAGCGCATACTCGTACCGATATTTCCAATTTCGAAGAATTTAAAAAGTTTTTTACTCCGAAAAATGCGGAAAAACCGGAAATTCACGGCGGATTCGTCCGGGCAAAATGGTGCGGAGATCCGGAGTCCGAACAGCTGTTGGAAGGATTAAAAGTTTCTGTGCGTTGCTTACCTTTAGATCAATCCGGAACGCAAGGAACATGCGTCCTGACCGGAAAACCGGCCGTTATCGACGCTATCTTTGCAAAGTCATATTAACGGACATAAATCCAATGGGGTTGGACTACCCGTTCTTTATAGGTTTTCTTTGTTTTACGGGGATCGATAATATTTGAAAGATTGATCCCCAATGTTTCATTCAGAATTTTTCCGGCTGCTTCGATCTCTTCTACCTCTTTAGAAGTAAAATTTCCTCGATTATTCATCCGGGTTACCACCTCTTGCGAATCGATGCATTGCTCATGTAAAAAAACTTCTATGTCCCTGTCTATTTTTTCAATCCTTAACAGAAGCTCCTTCAATTTTTTACCCATTTTTTCTGATTTTTCTTCAGTAGAATAAAAAAACATTTGTCACTCCTATTTGATATAAAAAAAAATTCATTTTTATTATGCTTAGATAATTGATATTATGCAATCGGAATTCTATTGATTTAAATAAATTCCTTTACAAAAAATAACGCGTTAAGGAAATTGCATGTTTGCCGGTTTGATCATTTTTCTGTCCTCTTTACTCGGTGCCTTATCAGCCGTAATGCCCTTATGGATTATCCTCTCAAAATTCGGAGCGGAATATCTCCAATCGTTTATTCTCAATACCATCGACTTTTCCGTAATAGACCGAAATATTCAACACTCCCTCCAAAAAAAAGAACATGTCAATTTTATCCATCACCTCATAGAAAAAAAAGTGGAAGATCTGGTTCCGATATTCAAAAATAAAATTCCTCTACTCAATACTTTTCCGGTGGGAAACCTACTAAACAAATTAAAAGAATATTCAAGGGAAGAACTCATCAAAATCGTCCCGGAAATACAAGACCGGTTTGTCCGGAATATCACTTCGAATATCGACCCAAAATATTTTATACAAAAAATTATAACCGGACTCCAAAAAAAAATTCGCAATAAACTTTTCCCGATTTTTGCCGCTATAGGGGCTCTCTTCGGATGTTTTTTTGGATTGATCATTGTCATCATTAGTATATATGCCTAAGAGGAAATTATGGACCGGATCATAGAAGAATCCAAAAAGTTATCGGACTCATGTTTGTGGCAATTACAGGAAAATGCTTACAAAACTTTCGGACCGACAGCCTGGATCGATAAAGGCGTCCCTTCTTATATTACAGGCAACCCTTTTATTGCCCGGGCATATGTAGGAATAGTAATAGGATTTATTCGCGATCTGAAAGAGAAAAATCTATTACATCCGGAACAACCTTTTTATATATTTGATCTAGGTGCCGGCTCAGGACGATTCGGATTTTTATTCCTTCGCTCTCTCCTTGCTGCCGTCAATAAATTATTTCCGAAAGTGCGTTGTAAATACATCATGACCGATATTGTACCGGAAAATATCGACTTTCTCCGCTCACACCTTTCATGGAAACCTTTGATTGAAGAGGGGATCGTAGATTTTTCCTTCTATAAACATGACCAAAAATCTCCGATACAATGCTTAAACTCGGGGGAGACGTTAGAAGATCTAAAAAATCCTTCCGTGATCATAGGAAACTACTTTTTTGATACCATCCCTCAGGATTTTTTTAGGATAGAGAATAAAATTTTACACGAAGGAAAAATATCCCTCTTTGCAGCAGATTCTAAAATGCAATTATCAGACCCTAATCTGATTACCGGTCTTCGTTCGGAATGTAAATTCTATCCGATAGAAAACCCTGAACAATA
>Ga0206889_1032_pt1 | contig 28515 bp, 32 predicted proteins | sample Alteio_BWOrgHeat_57_FD_153245 | JGI IMG/M metagenome (GOLD analysis project Ga0206889, IMG submission 153245) | Enriched cells from forest soil in Barre Woods Harvard Forest LTER site, Petersham, Massachusetts, United States - Alteio_BWOrgHeat_Nextera5 ... | reverse complement strand
CACCTGAAATTTCAGACTATGAATTTGATCTCCTTTTAAAGTCTTTGGAGAAGATGGAAGTCGCTAATCCTGAATGGGTTACATCTGATTCACCCTCACGCATGGTGGGAGAAATGCCCACCGCCGGATTTCGGTCCGTTAAACATCGTATTCCTATGCTCTCCTTGGCCAATACCTACAATCCGGAAGAGATTGAAGATTTTATCGGACGTGTAAAAAAGAATCTGCATAAAGAAAATCTCCTCTTTTCATGCGAAGCTAAAATGGATGGAATCGCCATCTCCGTACGCTATGAACATGGTCTTCCTGTTCGAGGAGTTACAAGGGGCGACGGAAGTAAAGGGGATGACATCACAGCCAACATCATGACCATTTCAGGACTGCCTCCTAAATTACACGGATCCTCCCTCCCTGAATATCTCGAAGTGCGCGGAGAGGTCTTCATGACCCATGAAGTATTTTTGGCACTAAACCGCGATAGAGAAGCAAAAGAAGAATCTCTTTTGGCCAATCCTAGAAATGCAGCGGCAGGCTCTTTAAAACTTTTAGATGCAAAAGAGGTCGCAAAACGAAATCTCTCCCTCTTTTTTTATGGAATCGCCGAAGAATCCGGAGAAAATATTCAATCGCAAACTGAAGCGTTCAACACTCTTTCCCGTTTAGGCTTACCTGTCATAGAATATAGAAAACAATGCAGGACTCTTGAAGAAATTATGGCTTTTATCGAGGAAATCAGGAAAGTACGCGCCAACCTTCCTTACGATATCGACGGTGTCGTCATCAAACTTGACAATGTCAACGAACAAAAAAAATTGGGATTCACAGGTAAGAGTCCCCGTTGGGCTGTGGCCTATAAATTTGCCGCCGAACAGGCTGTCAGCAGGATCAATAAAATTACCATCCAAGTGGGCAGAACAGGAGTTCTCACTCCGGTTGCCGAATTGGATCCGGTATTTGTCGCAGGAAGTACCATTTCAAGAGCCACTCTGCATAACGAAGAAGAAATAAAACGTAAAGATATTCGTGTCGGCGATGTGGTCATTATCGAAAAAGGGGGCGATGTAATCCCCAAAGTTGTCTCAGTCGATCTTTCAAAACGTCCCGACATATCTACCCCATGGATCATGCCGGATTACTGCCCCTGTTGCGGCAGCGAAATCGAAAGAACCGAAGGGGAAGTAGCTGTCCGCTGTCCCAATATTGCAGGATGTCCCGACCAACTCCTCAGAAGAATCTCTTACTTCGTCGCTAAAAGTGCGATGGATATCGAAAATTTAGGAGTAAAAATCGTAGACAAACTGATTGTCAACGGCTACGTAAAAAAACCTTCGGATATCTATAAATTAACTGAAGAACAACTGGCAACGCTTGAAGGATTCAAAGAAAAATCGATAAAAAATCTTCTCAGTAGCATCGAAAAATCCAAAACTCTTCCTTTTGCCCGCTTCATCATGGCTCTCGGAATAAAATATGTGGGTGCAGGTACTGCAGAACTGCTGGCTGCCCGATCAGGCGATATCGTAACCCTCTCTAAAATGCCATACGAAGAGCTACTCGCAATTCAGGGAATCGGAACAAAAGTTGCGCAAGCGGTAACTGAATTTTTCGCTTTGCCCGAAAATCTTGAAGAGATCGATAGGCTGCTTGTATCCGGAGTAAATCCGCAATCTGTACAAGTCGTCAAATACGATGAACACCTTTTTTTCGGAAAAATATTTGTTCTCACGGGTTCCATGGAAAAATATACGCGCCTGCAGGCCGCTACTTTCATTAAAGAAAGGGGCGGAAAAGTGGCGGGATCTGTAAGTAAAAAAACCGATTACCTCCTGGCAGGGGAGGAGGCGGGCTCTAAATTAGATAAAGCAAAAGAACTGGGTATCCGGATTCTTACCGAACAGGAATTTGATGTAATGCTATAAAAATACAAGACATTTATTTCGAAATATTTTAAAAAAAAATATGGAGGATTTATTATGTTGTATACAAAAAAAACTTGTTCAATAGGAATCGGATCTTTTCTTTGTCTTTCTCTTATATTTTCCTGCGAAAATTACGGCAAAGACATTAAAAACAAACCGACCGGAAAAAAGGCGTATGCCACTCTCAATCCCACTAAAGACAATAAAGTTTCAGGCGAAATTCGATTCATTACGATCGATAAAGGTGTACGTGTCGTAGCACAAATAAAAGATCTTTCGCCGGGCTATCACGGAATTCATATCCACGAATTCGGAGATTGCAGCGCACCGGATGCCTCTTCCGCAGGAGGACACTTTAATCCCGAAGGAAATATTCATGCAGGTCCGGAAGATCTTCCCCGTCATATCGGAGATTTGGGAAATGTTTTTGCCGACCGACACGGGAATGCTTATTACGATCGTGTAGATTTCTCTCTCTCTTTATCAGGTTCTGAATCCATCATCGGAAAATCGGTCATCATACATGAAAAAAGAGATGATTACGTATCACAACCTACCGGAAATGCAGGTCCGAGAATTGCCTGCGGCGTGATACAGGAAGATTCCCGGAAATAAGGATCGTAAAATTAGTTAATTAGAAAAGAGATATTGAATTCGCGCAGCGTTTGGAGTGCGGTGACGAGTCACGCGCACTCCAAACGCTGCGCTCGTTAAAACCATATCTCTGCTATTTGGCCTTTAATTGTAAAATTTTAATTTACAATCTTCCCGATTAAAGTTTGATGACTATAACTATGAATGCGCACTCTTTGTAAGGTACCGATCAGATCAGGTGTCCCCGGGAAAATCACATTTTTCCAGCAGCGGGTACGCCCTTTCAACATATGATCTTCTTTAATACTGATTTTTTCCACCAGAACTTCTACTGTTGTATCGAGCATATCACTTCGCTGCTCTTTAGAAATTTCGTCCTGTAACTTACTGAGGCGCTGCAATCGGACCTGTTTTACCTCTTCCGAGATATCATCTTGCCAACGAATTGCAGGAGTTCCTTTCCGCGGACTATAGGCAAAGAAGAATCCGACTCCATAACGAATTTCTTTTACGGCATTGAATGTCATCTCAAATTCTTCGTCCGTCTCGGTCGGAAATCCGACGATGATATCGGTTCCCAAAACAACAGCGGGATGAATTTCTTTAAATTGCAGCACTTTTTCCATATATTGTTCAGGATTGTACATGCGATGCATTTTCCTTAAAATACGGGCTGAACCTGATTGCAGCGGGAAATGGACAAATTCACATAAAGAGGGGAGATCACGGACAGCCGTCATCAACTCGGTGCTGATGTCAATAGGATGGCTTGTCATAAACCGGATTCTCTCCAGACCGGGAATTTTATCCAATTGATACAATAAATCATGGAAAAGGCAATTCGTTTCGGGAGTATCCTTTCCGTAACTGTTGACATTTTGTCCGAGAAGGGTGATTTCCTTATAACCGTTTTGGGTCAGTTGTTTTACCTCTTCCAAAATACTTTGGGGTGAACGGGAAACCTCGGGTCCTCGTGTATAGGGAACGACACAATAGGTGCAAAACTTATCGCATCCGCGAATAATCGATACATGAGCCTTCACTTTATCTTCGCGGGATGCTCCGAGATAATCGATCTCATGCTCAAAGCGTCCGTCTGTTCTGTTGATCTGTGTCTTGGTAGCGAGAACGTCATCCAATACATTATTTAAATCGTGGATGTTATTTGTTCCCAACACAAAATCAATATGGGGAAGTTTGTTAAAAAGGGACTCTTTTTTTGCATTGGCCATGCACCCGGTTACACCGATCACGGCATCCCGATTTTTCATGCGTCCCAACCGCCCGATTTTTCCCATGGCTTTTCTTTCGGCGAGGTCCCGAATAGAGCAGGTGTTGAAGATGAGGAGATCGGCATCATTCTCGTCGGCAACTTGAAACAGTCCGCGATTTTTTAACATACCTGCCATGACGTCGGTATCCAATTCGTTCATCTGGCAGCCGTATGTTTTAATAAAAAATGTTTTAACGTTTTTCATCAGATATTTCCGTAGGCTTTATATTGTAATCTATAGATACTACGCGAAAGCGTATCAATTTACAAGTTTTTCAGAAAAACCGGAATAAAAAAAAGAGTATCGGAATCGGATTCTTTTGAAGATACCTGACGTTATTCTTAAAAAACTGTTGGCAAAAATCCCGGAAAAAACGTATCATTGTGGCTTAATCGATAGAGCAATATTGCTAAATAAAGACTATAATTAGGTAACCGGTTATGACTGAACAAAAAGAAAAGGCAAATTTTCAAAAAACAACAATTCTTAAAGAGCAGGAAGTTGTCCACAGCTGGTTTCTTCTCGATGCCTCCGGAAAAACTTTAGGACGTTTAGCTTCTGAAGTAGCTAAAATATTAAGAGGAAAACACCGTCCGAACTATACTCCTCATGTTGACTGCGGAGACGGCGTCATTATTCTTAATGTCGAAAAAATTGTGGTGACAGGAAATAAAGAAGCACAAAAAGTGTATAGATCCCATACAGGTTATATCGGGGGCTTACGCGAAATAGGCTATCGCACGATGCAAGAAAAACGTCCCGGCGATATCATTGAACATGCAGTAAAAGGAATGCTACCGAGAAATCGTCTTAGCAGAAGACAAATGAAAAGACTTCGTCTTTTTGTTGGTACTGAGCATGATATGCAAGCGCAACAACCCATAACAGTAAACATATAATTTTACGAGGTAGATTTTGGAAGAGCACGTAAAATCAGGAAGAAGAAAAACTGCAATTGCTTCGGTAAGACTGAGACCCGGTTCCGGAAAAATTGATGTAAACGGTAGAGCTTTTGAAGAATATTTTCCTGTTCCGAATCAAAGATTAACTGCGATAGAGCCTTTAGTCAAGATTAACGGTACCGAGAAATACGATCTGCTTATTCGTGTAAAAGGCGGCGGAGTAGAAGGTCAGGCAGCAGCAGTGCGCCTTGGATTGGCCCGCGCTTTAGTAGAACAAAATGAAGAATTAAGACATGAATTCAAGGATTCCGGTTTTCTTACGAGAGACTCAAGAATGCGCGAACGTAAAAAATACGGCCGTGCAGGCGCCAGAAAGCGTTTCCAATTTTCTAAACGTTAAGAAAAAGTTTCCGGTTTTGTTTCGTCACCCTTATATGATACTGTATCGTGTAAGGGTGTCTTTGTTTTCCTCCCTCAGAAGAAATTGAGCGCACGCAGCGTTTGGAGTGCGGTGACTTGTCACCGCTTTGCCCTCGCATCGACTTGTCGATGCGTTTTTATAATTTTTTTGTTTTTTATGGAGGGGTTGAAGCTTATTTAACTAATATTCCGGAGTATTTAAGAAAACGCCTCGACAAGTCGAGTCGAGGGCAAAGCGGCGACGAGTCGCCGCACTCCAAACGCTGCGCGAATTCAATTACCTCTTATATAATTAACTAATTATCAATTACTTATTCCTTAACTTAACACCATTGGGCGATGCGCCCCGGGCTTTTATGTATAGGTGCTTAGCACCTTCGATTTACTTTATAAATGTGTTTAAATACATATTTGTAATTATTGAATCTTCCCTGCATAAGGTTATATTTCGAATAGTCTTGCCTATGCAAAACCCTGTCCGGATTCTCTTAATGAGACATATGTTTCATGACCGATGATCAGATGATCTTTCACCGGAATACCCATTACATTTCCCACTTCCACTAAAATTTTGGTGATCTCTATATCCTCTTTAGAAGGGGTGGGATCTCCGCTCGGATGATTGTGCACCAACAAAAGTGAGGCAGCTTTATGGCGAATGGCCGGATAAAATACTTCGCGCGGATGGATCAGAGATTTTGACAAAGTCCCTATCGAAACAGTTTGATGATTGATGAGAAAACTTTTTGTATCGAGCAATACAATAGAAAACAGCTCCCGTTTTTCCTTTTGTAGACTCTCTTTTAAGAGATTGTATGCCCGAAGAGGGTGGTCAATTTTATATTTTGCGACACCGTTACTTTGAGAAAGTCGCAAAGCAAGAGAAAGGGCCGCTTTGATTTGAATTGCTTTGGCCTGTCCGACTCCCTTGATTTCGCATAACTCTTCTATGGTAGAGTCTGCAAGATTATTCAGAGATCCGAATGTGGAAATGATCTCTTGTGAAAGGCGGATGACCGATTTGCCTTTAGTTCCGCTCCCCAATATAATGGCAAGAAGTTCTGCTGACGAGACTGCTTCAGGACCTAATCGAAGCAGTCTTTCTCTTGGTCTTTCGCATAGCGGCAATTGCATTACGGAATATTCTTTGTTACTCATGAAACTATATACTGCTCCAGTTGGTGTATGAGCATGCTTGGAATTTCTACGTTGAGGACAAGATTGTTCTCTTCATAATCCTGATTGATAATCAACCCTTCCTGTAAAATTTTACTGACCAGATGATAGTCTTTTTGCGGAATGATCAATTTTACAAGATGACGTTGATTTCGGATTTCTTCAATCATGAGTTTTTGGAGATCTTCGAATCCGATAGCGTTTAAAGCGGAGACGTTCACAGTTTTGGGATACAGCAGACGAAGTTTTTGAAGATTTTCTGTATTTTCTGCGGCGTCAATTTTATTTAAAACAGTGATAATCGGTGTTTTTTCAGCACCTAATTCTTTAAGAACTTCGAGAGATGTTTTGGATTGTTCTATGGCCATAGGATGACTGCAATCGACAACATGGAGGAGAATATCCGCTTCTAAAGCTTCTTCCAATGTACCTTTGAACGCTGCAATAACCAGGTGAGGAAGCTTTCTAATGAATCCTACGGTATCGATCAGCAAAATTTCCTGATTATTCTCCAAAATAAATTTACGCGTGGTGGTATCCAGAGTAGCAAAAAGCTTATCTTCGGTGAATACTCCCGCATCGGTAAGGGCATTAAGCAGGGTAGATTTTCCGGCATTGGTATATCCGATGATGGCAAAAACGGGAATTCCGTTGCGTTGTCTTCGTACCCTTTGTGTTTTACGGTGCGCCTGCACTTCAGCAAGTTCATCCATTAAAAGATTGATTTTTCGTTTGATCAGCCGTTTGTCGATTTCAATTTGTTTTTCCCCTTCCCCTTTTAAATATCCGCCGCCGCCGCCTCCGCCGCCGCCTGCTGTTCCTCCTTGTCGGGAAAGATGTGTCCACATTCTTTTTAATCGTGGGGCTTCATATTTTGTTCGAGCCAGTTCAATTTGGAGCCGGGCTTCTTTCGTTTGTGCCCGTTGTCCGAACACTGCCAAAATTACTTCTGTCCGATCCATGACGGTCAATTTGAGTTCGGCCTCTAAATTTCTCTGCTGTGCCGGGGATATTTCGTCGTCAAAAACTATGAGATCCGCCTCTAATTTTTTTGCCAGTTCTCCGATCTCTTCCAATTTTCCTTTTGTCACAAATGTGGAGGCTTCAAATTTTCGTAAAAGGCAGGGGAATTTTCCGGATACTTGGATACCGTACGTTTCGCATAAAAGTTCCAATTCGGTTAGGTGTTCATCACAAATAGCCTTTTCTTTATTGTCTGTGTAGGCAGAGACTAAAAGAGCTTTTTTGTCTTTTGCATCTTCGGTTGAGTGAATAAATTTTTCTTGTTTCTCGGGGTTCATAATACCTTACCTGATGAAATTATCCTAAAATGTCTATTTTTAATCCGTCGTACGCCGGTCTAATCGTAGGGGGGAGAGAGGCGTTTATCCCGTCGTGCGACAGTTCGTGTGAAATGTGTGTCAGCCAAGTTTCTTTGGCGCTTGTTTTTTTTGAGAACTGTACAGCCTCTTCAACACAAAAATGGAGATGGGAAGGGGCATATCTAAGAGCGCTCACGACCAGCGTCTCCACACCTTCAAGAAAAGGGAAGATTGAATCTGTATAGTCTTTAATATCAGTGAGATATGCAAAATTCCCTATCCTCAATCCGATCACTGCCATTCCGGCTTGCAGGTATGTAAAATACCTGATTTCTAAACCTAAAAAATCTATTTTCCCTTCGGACCCGGGAAAGATTACAGGAGAAATTTTCGGAATCAATCTTTCTTTATGGTCCTTAGGCAGAAAAATATAATCAAAACGGAGATGCAAATCGTCTGAAGTTTTTGAAGACATCAAACAAGGCATAGGCGTATTTCGTGATAAAAGATACGCCCGCAATTCATCAATCCCGGCAATGTGATCGTTATGGGCATGGGTGATGATCACTCCGTCTAAAGAGTCTATTTCGTTCTTCAATGCCTGTTCCCGAAAATCGGGTCCGCAATCAATAAGGATATTTTTCCCGTCAATAGTAAGAAGACCGGAAGTGCGCCATCTTTTATCCTTCGGGGATGAAGAGGTGCATACCGGACATTTACAGCCGATCATAGGGACACCCATCGAACCGCCGGTTCCTAAAAAAACAAATTGTCCTTTCATTTTTTCCTTTCCGTTTAAAACACTATATCATAGATAAGAATAAATAATTCAAGAAGTCTATGACCGGATCGTGATTAAAAATAAAAGGAACTTCGATATGGGTAGATATAAAAATCCTGCAGAAAAGAAAAAGAAGAAAAAAAACCAAAAACAGGCAGAAAAACCGGGTATTTCAAAATCCATTTATAATTCACAATCACTTACCTATTCGGAACCTATGTCAGTACAATCCACGTCGATCTCTATTCCGGGTTATGAGGGAATCATGGATATCCTACCGCCCGAATCATCTCTCCCGATTAAAAAAAATCCGACACCGGAAAAAAAAGTAGTCTTTTTGCCGGAAGATCTATTAAAAGATGAAGAACTTTCCGTTATAAAAGAATCCCTTCCGGAAAATTATTCCGATGCTTCCAATCGGGCATATTCCTTTCCCCCTTTTGGAGTGGTCATTATTTTACTGTTAGGATTAATGATCTTTTTTTATATGCTATTTTAAACTTTCGGAAGATCATTCACCATGAAAACAGAATTTTTGGATAAAGTAGAAATTTGTTTATATTGCCCTGAGATGAGAGGATCTAAATCCCTTTGTAGAATAATTTCTTTGGTTTCGGAAAAAAAATATTCTTCACTCAGAAATATCTGTACCATCATCTACTTAACGATAGAAGTGTTTATTTTGTTTCTTCCTGTCGTATTTCTGAGATGTGCGACAGGACTGTTTTCCGGATGCGTTTCTCTTTTCGATAAAAAAACATTTACGGAAATCCGACACATTTCAAGCGAGACAAAGGAAAAAGAAAAGGCAAAAACAATCTCCCTTCTAACGTGGAACGTATGCGCGCTTCCCGGAGGACTCCCCACAATTTTCGGAGGGGTATTGACTGCAGACAAAAGGGTGGCGGCTATCGCTGATCTGATTCAAAAGACAGATTCGGATATTGTATGTCTGCAAGAGGCGCATGATAAGCAATTTTCTTATGAATTAACGGAAAGACTGAAAAATACATATTCCCGATTTTTTTTCGATATCGGCAAAAACCCTTTTTCATATAATAGCGGACTTTTTGTTGCGATGAAGGGAAGATTTGCTGTTACACAGCCGGAATTTATCCCCTTTACTTTTCCCGGATGCCAAAGGGGAGTCAATAAAGGCATTTTTACCTGTATTATCAGCACCGAAACAGGCGCCTTTAATTTAGGTGTCACGCATTTACAACCTCATGAAACAGATAAGGACCGGGATATTCGTCTGCAGGAATTGAAGTTAGCGCATCAGATTCTTTCCGCTTTGCCGGATAATCCGAAGATTCTGTGCGGTGACCTCAATATTCACCGAGGTTCCGGTGAAAAGGGAGAAACATTTTTCAAAACAGAGTATATGGATGCAACTCCCGATATTGCCGAAACGGCCACGGACGGCTTACACAGAGATTTGGCAACAAACTTCGGCAGTTCTATCGATTACGGTTTAATAAAAAATGAAAAGGGTGTCGAAAATGAGATGACGGGTGAATTGATTGAAACATACTCGCTACAAAAGCCCGATGAAGCCCTTTCCGATCACCATGCCCTCCTTTTAAAAATCAATCTTCTAAATTGAATAGTATTGACCGGGACGTTACACTCCCGGTAAAGCAGTACACTTAAAAGAGGAATGCTCTATGAAATCACTTTGGACAATGATGATTGTGGTAATCATCGTAATTTTTATGGTTTTCTTCTACGCATACATTTATTTTCCTTTTAAAGAAGCTCCCATACTGATTGAACAGGTAAATAAAGATGACGTCGGAACGAAATACGAACCGCAAAATATTCCGATACAAAATGTAACCGATGCCCAAGATGCAGTCCTCTTTGCCCTCTCTAAAAACAATCCGGAAGAACTGCAGAAAATAAGCGATTCTAATCAGGGAATCCAAGACGAGAATCTTTTAGATAACAATCTTTCTCAAAATGATTATGTGGCGATCTTAAAAAGCCTTTGGAGCGAAAAAGATCCTCAAAAAAGGATGAGATGGTTAAAAAAACACGAAGCTGAGAACCGGCCTTTGCTCCTCTTTGAGTTAGCAGCGGAACTCATGACGGAATCACCGAATCCTGCCAATTTTGAGGAATCATTATATTTATTGGAATTAGCCAAAAGTCTGGCAGAACTGGACGCAGTTTGTATAGAAGACTCTTCCGTAAAAGATGCGGGACAAATACTGTACGTAGCGTATGGAAAAGCGATAGGTCAAATGGTCACAAAAGATCCGGAATTGATAAGAGAACTTTCACAAAGCAGCGCTACTCAGATGTCTATAAATATCTTAAAAAAACTTTTGGCCTCTTTGAAAAAATTTAGGGACAATCCGGACTTACTTGCCTCTCCGGACTGGCTTTCTACTCACTCCCTTAAAAAGCTACTCAGCAATAAAGAATTCATCGATTCCAAAGAAGTATGCGCCAAGAAAAAAGCGGAACAACTCAACGCCTTTATCGGACAAATCGAAACAGAATTAGCAAAGCTTTCTTAAGGCGATTTTAACTCGCGCAGCGTTCGAAGAGAAAGCATCTATCCATAAACATCTATTTATTAATTGGTTGAGTTAAGAAAATTTCAAGTCGCGCAACGTTTGGAGTGCGGTGACTTGTCACCGCTTTGCCCTCGCATCGACTTGTCGATGCGTTTTTAAAAAATTAAAGATTAATCTTTGAACGAATTTCTGAATATCTATAAACACAAAATGTCGCTTAAAACGCCTCGACAAGTCGAGTCGAGGGCAAAGCGGTGACAAGTCACCGCACTCTAAACGCTGCGCGAGTTCAATTACTTCTTTCTTAACTGATTGTTTTTAATGCTCTTGAATCAATCTCTACTTTTTGCTTGTTTATGATATCCAATAGTTGAAGCTTTTTTTCAGGAGGTAAAAGCGATATGTGTGTTACATCTACCGGATAACAATGTAACTTGTGCAAAAATCCTAACTCAAGGAAATCAAGTCCACGGCCACATTTTAGCTCAAAAATTAATTTATTTACGTGCTGCAATTCTTCGAAAATTATCCGGTCGATTGCAAGTTCTATGGAACCGAAAAATTTTTCCAATAGGGGCTCACTCTTTTTAAAAAGAATATAAAACTCAACCGGATGCAAAGAAGCAAAACGACGTATTTCTGAATAGATGCATTTTATCAGGTTATGATCCGGACAATCAAACTCTTTACTCATATGATCTGTAATTTTTTGTATAAATTGTTCATTTTTTTTTAAAAATAGATCTAATCCTTCCTTATTATCCTTTTTAAATTCCTTAAGGATACTTTTTAAAAAAGTAAACATATCAGCACTTTCCTGAAGGATTTCCGGAATAGCATCGACTTCTACATACATATTTGTATATGTTTCAGAGGCTTTTTCGGAACTATCTTGGAAATTTGTTTTGAATTCTGATGTGATAAATTTTTTCACCCGTCCGTAAAGTGACAGATTCTGATTGCCTTTTTCGTCAAGAGTCCAACCTGTGATAATATCCATAACGCTTCCTATCCACGTAGTACAAGGCATGTACTTATCATGTTTCCACCTTTCTACAATACAATCTATGGGATATACATTGAGGGAATATGTAAAGGTATTTGTTTTTGTATCCTTATAACAAAAATAGTTAGTTAGAGTGACGTGACGCGGATCCGAACAGCCGGGTGCCGGTCCCGATTGTGTAGGTGGGAAAGAAAAAGTGGTATTTACTGCCATACTACTCATGGTGATGCCTAAGCCTTTTGTTGAGTTTTTTGGATCTTTCGAAACGGTAAAATAAAAATTGTTTTTAGTTCTTAAAAAAATTATACTATAAAGATCTTTATCGTCAACATCAGCAGTGCAGCAGATCTATATAAATTTTAATCACGAACCAAGGAAACTCAATGAGCAGTATTTCGGGCATTAAGCCGCTACCAACGTGGGAGGAACAGCTGGCCATAGCAAAGACTTTGTCTGAGTATAGGCAAAAACCGAATCGCCTGCAGAAATATGCAAAATACCCGGTCTTGAGCTACCACAGGATGAAATAAATCGTTTATATTCAGAAGCGGATAAAATGATGAAATATATTGTAAATTTTTTACATGACTATCCTCGTTCGCCGCAAAACAATGCATTTGTTGCCTGTACATTAACGCTTAAATCTGTTGTTTGTGTGTATCTTTCATCTTTTAAGACAGTTTCCGAAAATGATACAGAAAAGTGGGTTTTCACTTCGGATGAATTGATTACTATCTCATTCAAAATTGCCCGTTTATCAATAGTCTTAGATAGGTTTAGTGTCACTTTATGTGACGGGCCGGATATTTCTCCGGATGCGACCTCTTACCAAAAATTAGTTTTTTCGGATCTAGGTACTCGGATCGGAAAAATAAAATGTGAAGTAACCATAGGAAAGACTTTCCACCAAGGAGCATATTTCCCTGTTTATACAAATCCAAAAACGGAAGGACCTTTTATCGGATTATATGCCCCTTTTACTACTGAAGAATTGCAGATCTCTCCGGACGGAACCGTGAATATAGGAGATAACGTAATCCGTTTAAACGAAGAGACCTTTGCAGAAAACAATACGAATATGACGGGTGAAAACTTGGTGAGTAACGAGAAAATTATTTTTTGATAATGCTTGCAAAAAATGATGATCTGTAATAAATATATCACTAAATTTATCATTTGAATGCAGGAGTAAAGATGTCCGGTATTGCCGAAAGATCCTTCGAATTTACATGGCAAATGCAGTTAGCATTAGCACAACAAATTATGGCCCAGGGCCGGAAAATTTCTTCATCCGGAAACGATGATCCGCGATTGTTATTATATATTTCAAATTTTCTAAGGGAATTCTCATATCCCCGGTCACCGGAGAAACTGAATTCATTTGTCGCCTGCAGATTAATATTTTCTCCTATTTTTTATATTCGATTATCGTCCTTTAAGGAAGTTTTCGACACGAATTCTAAATATTCGACCGAGAGGAGAACATGGACTTATACCTCCGAAAAATGTATCCGTGTTTTCTCTGAAATTGCCGATTTTTCTATGCTAACCGACGGATTTTCCGTTACGATCTTTAATCCTCCTTCAAAAGCTATTGAAGGGGATTTGACAGATATTTCCGAGGAATTGCCGGACGATCAAAATCAGGAAAGACCTCCTGTAGTTTTTATCCATCAGGATCCCGGGAAGCCGATCGGAACACTAGAAGGCGGACTACATAGAAATTACAGGCCGGAAAATAAGTTAACAAGTTTTGAAATGCATGAGAATCCCGATATTGAAGGACCTTTCATAAAATTAGGTAAGTTTTTTACGGAAGAATTTTTCATTTTTCCCGATGGAAAAATTGTTGTTCCCACAAAAGACACAGCAAACGGATTAAAAGAAGTATATGTAGATAGAATGAAGTTTAATCCGGAACAGATGACGCATGTAAATTGGACAATAAATTCTGAAGAAAGAGTAGTTTTTTAGGTTATGGGGAATATCATTCGCGCAGCGTTTGGAGTGCGGTGACTTGTTACCGCTTTGCCCTCGCATCGACTTGTCGAGGCGTTTTAAGCGATCTGTTGTGTTTATCTCTTAGCTTAATGCCTTCTATAAATAGGTCATGGCATCATCACCGAGGGTCATGATAACCGATTGCCGAAATAGGGATGAGGCATCGGGATTATTTTCTTTAAGACTTTCCAATCTTTTGACAGTACTTGCAAAAAATGATCAACTGTATTAAAAGTGCTTATGAATTTAGGATTTTTAATCAAGGAGTAGTAATATGAATAATGTTTCCGGAACATCCAACTACCCTTCACGGGAAGAAGAGTTAGCATTAGCGGAAAAGATTACTGCTTATTGCCGGGAAATTTCTTCTCCGGGCATAACTCAGGATCCTCGAATGTTATCATTTACTGAAACACTCCTGTCTCAATTACCATATCCATATCCGCGATCGAGGAAAGGGAATTCTTTTATTGCCTGTACATTAATATTTTCTCCTATTTTTTATATTCGATTATCCTCCTTTAAAGAAGTTTTCGACGCGGATCCTAAAGATTCGACCGAGAGGAGAAAATGGACTTATACTTCCAAAAAAATTCTTCATGTTCAATCCGAAATTGCCGGTTTTTACAAGGAAATCTACGGATTTTCCGTCACGATCTATGATCCTCCTGTAAAAGCTGTTGAAGGGGCTTTGACAGATATTTCCGAGAAATTACAGGGCGATCAAAATCAGGCAAGACCTCCTGTAGTTTTTATTCATCAGGATCCCGGGAAGCCGATCGGAACACTAAAAGGCGAGCTACATAGACATAACAGCCCGGAAAATGGGGTAAAAAGTTTTGATATACATGAGAATCCGCATATTGAAGGACCTTTCATAAAATTATTTGAGCCTTTTAAGGAAAGATTTAGAATTTTTCCCGACGGACGATTTTTTGTTTCCTTAGAATATAACTTAAAAGAAGTATACGTGGATGAAGGAAAGTTTAAATCTGAACATTTGGCACATGTAGCTATGACAATACGATCTAACGAAAGAATAGTTTTTTAGGTTACGGAGAATGAAATTCGCTGCGCGAATTACATTCCTCTTACTTATAAATAGGTCATGGCATCATCACCCAGGATCATGATGACCGATTGCCGAAATAGAGATGAGGCATCGGGATTGTTTTCTTTAAGACTTTCCAATCTTTTGGCAGCGTATCGTGCTACATTGATTCCGTCGCGAACAGTGTAATTTTCATTGGCTTTATGCGCTTTTTGAAGGAAGGCTACAATATACTCCATGATTTCTTCCTCCACAAACGGAAGGTTTTCTTTCAGAATTCTTCTTTCCTCCTCTTCTTCCGGAAAATCGAGATAGATCTGCGGTTGCAGACGACTGTGGATATATTCGGGAATTTCAAAGGTAGAGGCATCGTCATTCATGGTGATGCAGATGCGGAATTCCGGATGGGCCGGTACTTTTAGTCCGGCAATAATGGATTCGATATATCTTCTGCTATCAAGGAGAGGGGCGAGAGAGGCCCAAGATTTTTCACTCATTCGATTGGCTTCGTCCAAAATACAAACTCCTCCGCGAATCATGGCGGTGACGAGTGCAGAGGCTACATAGCGAATGCCGCCGTTTTTATCTATAACGGGAGTGATGAGAAGATCTTCCGGGCGGGTATCCATAGTGCATTGGTAGATATATACTTTTCTGTCGATTTTTTTTGCCGCTGCGTAGGCCAGGGTGGTTTTACCGACTCCCGGTTTTCCGATGAGTCGCGGATTTAGCGGAATGTCTTTTTTATCGATGACAAGCCATGCAGCGAGGAGCTGATCCATCACATCTTTTTGTCCGATCCATTCAAAGGCAAACTCGTCCGGAAAACCGAGCGAAATATCTACTCCCTGAATGTTGACAACGCTTTCATGTTCGGCGGGCAATGTATAGTCCATGTGATCTCCTAAAAAAGAATTATTTTCTAAGCTAACGCGAAGAGATTTTTTTTGCAATATTTGTTTGGGAATACTCTCGGAATTTCAAATACTTAAATTTTTTTTGATAAAGAAATTAGAAAAAATATAATGTTAAATTAAGTAGTCGGTAATGTTTTTTATTAAGAGGTGTTCTTGTGTATATTAAAAGGAGTGCTTCGGCACCGGTTTTATGCGTTTCTGATCCGAATAGGGGATCGGCATACGAAATCCAAAGTGATCCGGAAAATGATCGGATCAAACAGCTGGCAAATCGGTTGATGACAAATTCATCCGATTCAGCCGGTTCTGAAGAGGAATATTTTTCTCACTTGAAAGTGCAATTTCTAAGCGCAACCGGTTCTCCCATACAATTTCCCGATACTTCGGAAAGCTCGGAAGATTAAGGGATAAGCGCTTTTTGTGATCCGTATTCCAACGCTGCCATAGCCATGTTATGCCTTGCATCGGGGAATGTCTCTTCAATCTCTTTGATCAAAAGCTCTGTTTTTTTACGCAAAGAATTTTGTCCGACCGGACACTGACAGAGAACCCTCATAAAATTATAGTGCTTTGCAAAGGTAATCACCTCTTCTTCCGAAACCAGAATCAAAGGGCGTATGATGGTGACACCATACTTTACCATCCGTATTTTCGGCAGATTCCCCGCAAATTCGGCTTTATGCAGTAAATTCATCAGAAGAGTCTGAATGCTATCGTCCCGATGATGTCCGAAAGCGACGATGTCGGCACCTAAATCCTTGGCTGCTTCGAAAAGAAGGCGCCTTCTTTCGCGGGAACAATTATAACACTCTAAAGTTTCAAGTCTTTGTCCGGATTCTTTGATCACCAAAGGGACATTGAGATCCGCACAGATCGCTTTTAAATAGTTGAGATTCACTCCGGCACCGCAACTGAACTCGCCGTTGACGTGGACAGCGCTTAAATTGAAATCGGGAAATCCTCTCCCGGAAAGGGCTTTTAGCAAAAAAAGAAGGGTCAGACTATCCTTGCCGCCGCTTAAAGCTACGCAAATATTTTTTACATCGTCGCCGATCATCTCAAATTCGTATAGAGCTTTACGAACCTTTTTTTCAATTTTTTTTCCGATCCCCGGCCAAGGCGGAGCAACGGTAGGGATCTCCCTCACTTGAGCAAGTTTCATCGTGTTACCTTATCTCTTAAGTATTTCATAAAAAATCATACAGTATGGTATCGTAGTGAATCATGTTAAGTCAAGTCATAACGTTTAAGACGGGAGGTAGGTAAAAATGACTAAAATCGGAAGAAATGATCCGTGTCCTTGCGGATCCGGGAAAAAATATAAGCAGTGCTGTATTGTTTTTCCTGCCGGAAAAAGAAAAATTAAAGCGACAGTAATTACGGGTAAGAAACCGGAACAACCTCGATTAGCTCCGGATTTAGTGGAGAGAGCTTTTGCGGATATTCTTTCAAAAAAAGAAGAAGTTGAAGTAAAAAATCCGGAAGAAAATTCTAAGGAAGGGGATTCTGATTCCCGAGATCCTAAAACTAAATAACGGAATCGTATCATGAGTCATAAAAAAAGAAATGTGAAAGTATGTACTTCAATTTTGGCGGGCAATTTCGGATATATCCACGATGAAGCTAAACGAATAGAAGATTCAGGTGCCGATTATCTCCACATCGATGTAATGGACGGCCACTTTGTTCCGAATCTCACATTGGGTCCGCAAATTTGTGCGGCGATCAACCGGGCGACCGACATGTTTCTCGATGTACACCTGATGATGTACAATCCGTACGATTATATCGAAAGATTTATTGAGGCGGGAGCTGACAGGCTTACATTTCACTTTGAAGCGACGGAAGAGGTGGATTACACTTTGGAGTACATCAGAAAATGCAACCGTAAAGCCGGCCTTGCCTTTTGTCCGGAGACATCCGCTACTTTGGCAATGAAATATTTGGATAAATGTGATTCAATTCTGATGATGACGGTGAATCCGGGATTCGGAGGGCAACAATTTATGCCGGAGGTCCTCGAAAAAATCCGTTTTATCCGAGAGGTCTGCAATAAATTAAACATAGGCGCCGGAGGGGAAACTCCTGCGGATGCGAAAGAAATTCTTCCTCCTTTCAGTATACAGGTAGACGGAGGGATCAATCTTGAAACCGCTAAATTGTGTATCGAAGCGGGAGCAAATGAATTGGTTGCGGGGAGCTTTTTATTCGGTTCTAAAGATATGGCGAAAAGTGTTGAAGCATTAAAAAATATAGAAATTTAATTTGCAATAGTGCAAAAAAAATGGGAAAGGAAAAAAAACATGGTATTGAGCAATCAGATTAGCCCCGGAATGGTGTTAAAAATTAACGGAAAACTTTTTCGTGTGGAGTCGACTGTAAAAGTTACCGTTCCAAAGGGAACTCCTTTTGTCAAAACCAAACTTCGCGATTTGGCAGGTGAAAGTCTCATCGAGAAGAATTTTAAACCGAACCAACAACTTGAAGATGTCATCCTAAAAGAAAGACCTTTGGAATTTCTTTATCCCGAAGGGACTCATTATCTTTTTTTAGATACCACCAATTTAGAACAGGTTTTAATTCCTGCCGTCATCGTAGGAGAAAATGTAAACTTTCTTAAAGAAGGTGTAGTATTGAATGCTCAGTATTACGGTGAAGAAGTTTTCGGCGTCGATCTGCCGCAATTTTTGGAACTGATGGTGTCAAAATTAGAGGGCGATGAATATGATGATTCACCTTCACCTAACGTAGAAAGAATTGCCACTCTGGAAACCGGAGCAAAAGTAAAGGTTCCCCCGTTTATTGAAATCGGAGATATCATCAAGATCGATACAAAAACAGGCGAGTATACTCAAAGAGTATAGTAACGGAAAATACAAATGAAGAAGGATGGATTGTGGATCTGAAACAAATAAAAGAACTGATGGCCGCAATGGAGAAAACCGGGATCAAAGAGCTGTCGATCAAAGATCGTGAATTTGAACTGCGCCTGGTAGGAAAAAACGGTCACTCTTTCGGACCGGGAAATCCGGAAGATTACGAAAGAAATCAGCTCGAAAAAGATGAAAAATTTTTATTGAATCGTGCCGATCAAGCTTTTATCAAAGGAAGCGGTACCACAATTGTTCCGCACTCTTCCAATCGGGGATCCGATGAAATAAAAAATGAATCCGATACGGACCGGGAAAATGTTCGTTATATCAAATCTCCTATGGTCGGAACGTTTTATTCGGCCCCTTCTTCCGACGATCTTCCCTTTATTAAACCGGGTGATGAGGTCAAAGAAAATACTGTCGTTTGTATTATTGAAGCCATGAAAGTGATGAATGAAATCAAAGCCGGAGTAACAGGTATTGTAAAAGAGGTCTTAGTCGAAAATTCTGATCCTGTAGAATTCGGTTCACCGCTTTTTACAATCCAATAGGCTAATGTATGAACAAACAAATACACAAAGTATTGATCGCAAATCGCGGTGAAATTGCTGTTCGGATCATCCGGGCTTGCCATGATCTGGGTTTACAAACTGTTGCTGTTTATTCGGAAGCGGATATCGAAGCGCTCCACGTATTGCATGCCGATGAGGCAATTTGTATCGGAGAGCCCCCCTCTAAATTATCGTATTTAAAAACCGCTACTTTATTGTCCGCCTGTGAAATTACCGGAGCGGATGCCATTCATCCGGGCTATGGATTTTTATCGGAAAATGCCGGTTTTGCCTCTATTTGTGAGAGTTGTGGATTAAATTTTATCGGACCTTCTTCCGAAACTATTTCTTTATTGGGCGACAAAGCCGATGCAAAAGCAACGGCGAGAAAAGCAGGGTGTCCCGTTATACCCGGATCTCAGGGAATCGTCACCGATCTTGATGATGCTTTTGAAGAGATTAAAAAAATCGGATTCCCTGTCTTTATCAAAGCGGTAGCCGGTGGCGGGGGAAAAGGAATCCGGATCGCACATAATGAGCAGGAGTTCCGAAAACAATTTCTTGCTGCAAGATCCGAAGCGGAGGTGAGCTTTGGAAATCCGGATGTATATCTTGAAAAAATGATTGTCAATCCGCGCCACATAGAAGTGCAGGTTTTGGGAGATAAATACGGCAACGTGATTCATTTAGGGGAAAGAGATTGTACCATTCAGCGTCGTCGTCAAAAATTGATTGAAGAGGCTCCCGGTCCGGTTCTTACAGAGAAAATCCGGAAAGAGTTAGGAAAGGCAGCTGTTGCCGTAGTGAAAGCGGCAGGATATTACTCTGCGGGCACGGTGGAATTCCTCCTCGATGCCGACCATAATTTTTATTTTATGGAGGTAAATACCCGGATTCAGGTCGAACATACTGTCACGGAAGAGCTCACCGGCGTCGATTTGGTCGTGGAACAGATACGCATCGCAAGAGGGGAAAAACTTCGCTTTACACAAGAAGACATCAAATTCACCGGTCATGTCATTCAGTTTCGTATCAATGCGGAAAATCCGGCACAAAATTTTCTCCCGTCTCCCGGAAAATTAGAATATTACCTTCCTCCCGGCGGTCCTCATGTCCGGGTAGACAGCGCCTGTTATTCGGGATGTGTTATCCCCCCCACCTACGATTCCCTGGCGGCAAAACTCATTGTTAAAGGAGGTTCCCGTGAAGAAGCTATTGCCCGAGCTAAAAGAGCCTTAAGAGAATTTCATATCGGAGGGATCTACTCCACAATTCCTTTTCATCTTTATATGTTGGAAGACAAAAATTTTATTGAGGGAACATACAATCTCAATTATATCGACAGTCTTGTAGAAGAGGGTTGTGATTTTCGTCTTGAAAATTAAATAAATTCTTTTGAAATAGAAAGAACCTTTATCTTAATCTTATATTAATAATTTTTCTTCACTATGAACCACATCGTGACTTTTTTACCCGTATGTGTTTCGACGGGGCGAAATAAAGAAAAAAATATCGATCAAAAAATCTTTTATACAGAGGATGAAATGAAAAAAATACTGTGTTTTATGCCCGCATTACTCATGACTTTTGCAATGCTGCCTGTTGAATCAACCGGAGAATCGGAAAACCGCTCTTTACATTCAATACCTGAAGAAAGATCCCATAGTATTACCGGAGAACGAAAAGATCCGGCTCACTCGAGTGACGAGGAACATGTAATTGTTCGCTCACGTATGCTTTCGATCGATTCATATGAAGGAGTACAAAAAAATATCGAGGAATTAAAAGAAGCGGAACATGCTCTGAAAGAGGCCTCGGATGAAGAATCTCTTCAATCAAGAGGATACTACGCGAGCCGCAACGATGCATACCATTCTGTATACGGTCTAAGCACTTACGGTGATGTGGTGACCCTTGAAGACGGTTCTGCATGGTCAGTATCAGGCAAAGATCAATGGAAAACAGCCAATACGGGTGCTTATAATATGTGGCTTTCCGGAGATACTGTTTTTGTTATGCAAAATAAGTGGAAATATACCGGCTATCAGTTTATGCTCTATAATGTGAATACAGGACAGGAAGTAGAAGTGAATCTTTCTTTAGGTCCTGTATACAACGGTTTGTTTACGCATTGGATAGTAGCTATTGATTATTTCAACCGTCTGATTACATTAGAAAACGGGACTTGCTGGAGCATGAGCTTCTTTGATAGTCCGGTAGTCAATCAATGGTTTATCAATGATACCGTGATTATCGGGATCAATCAAGACTCACTCTCTTGGAACTCTTCAATACTTATCAATGTAAACACACTTACCTTTGCAAAAGGCATCGGTTTAAATTAATAAAATTATTTGTTTCACCACCAAAGGAGTATTATGAAATCTCTATCACGTAACTTTGGAAAATTCATTGTAGGTCTTTCCCTTTTAACCTTGCCTTTGAATCTTTATTCCGAAGCGGCAACGCAGGACCCTGCAGTTGTACAACAAGATGTGAATATTCCTGTAGGAACACGTCCTTTTTCTCATTCAGATCATGTGAAAGTTCAGGAAGAAAGAGCTTTACTTGATGAAGGGACAACTCCGAGTACTGAAGCACGTATGAGCTTTGAGGAAAAAACTCGGACTCAGGACGGAGAAGAAGAACTGGTCGCCAAAAAAATGTACTACACTTCACACGACGCTGTTTTTCATAGACCTCTTGCAGTAAGTTGCGCAGGGGATTATGTAACTTTAGAAGACGGCAGTATCTGGAGTGTCAGAATTAAAGATCGTTATAAAACTTTAGACTGGCTGACGAATGATACCATCATGATTTTGCCTAATCATAGCTGGTTTTCCACCTATCATTATGTGCTTTTAAATCAGACTACAGGGAAATCCGTAAAGGTCAATATGTACCTCGGGCCCATTTACAACGGTATTTTTACTCATTGGATCATAGCTGTTGATTACTACAACAATGATGTATGGCTGGAAGACGGTTCTGTTTGGAAAATTTCCGATTCAGACCACTCCATAGTCAATAAATGGCTTATCAATGATACGGTAGTCATCGGAATTAACGATTCCTGGTTTTCATCAAAGCCGAATATTCTGATCAACGTAAATATGTTGAATTATGCAAAAGGGTTATGCATTAATTAGTAGAGAGATACTATGCCGGTTGATGTACAAAATCCTAATACCCGGTCGGTTGCCAATGCAACCGGCCAACCGTTCGGTTTGCAAAGAGTAATGCAAAGCCGGATTCAGGAAGTTGACAGAGTACGACAGTATATAAAAACCCACTATTTTTTTGAGGGGGGAGCATATCCTATTCCTCCGGGCGGTCTTTTTTTTCGGAGTTTTAACGGCGATTCTCATATATACGTGCTTGAATTAAGCAAATTTCCGATAATTGAAGGTCTAAGTGTCTGTCTATCGAAAAATTACTTTCATGAAGGCAGATTCTATCCGATTCCTCGGGGTGGTACCTTTATAAACAATAAGTATGTTTTTGTATTAGGTCTAATGCCTAATTCACACTAAAGGGATTCAATATGGGAATGGAAATAATACCAAATAAAGAAAAAATACCTGAAAGGGAAGAAACCTCCGGAGCTTGCCGTACGATCACTTTTCGCGGAAGGTTAATCAAAAAAACGATTATACCCGATAGTGAAATATTGGAAACTATTTTTATCTCCGGTAGTGCCACTTTTCAGTGCAATTTGCAAGTATCTCGCTTAAGTATAGTGCCGAAAGGTTGGCATGAAGAAAAATCGATGTTTACACCAAAACTCCCGAATTCTATAGTAGTCCTAAAAGTAGTCAGGTAAATTTTTAAAATATTTTTATTTATGAGGTGAATATATGAATGACCGGAATCCGGATGGAGTGCAAAGAAGTACATGGACTGCTAACGCATACTATCCCCAACAATCCCGACCGGCCCTTCCGGATGGAAAACCGGTGACACGCTTGCCTCCCGGAACTACTCTTACTATCCAACAGCAGGTTCCTTTTCCCGGCTCGAACAGCTGTGTACCTGTACACAAATCAGGTACATCCTTAAAAAGGCGGAAGATAGTTCAAACCCCACCGGCAACAGCTGTAACACCAACCGGAAATGTATTACCGGGACAACGAAAAAGATAGTTTGTAGTAAGGACCGGAAAAGGATGCCGGTCCCTATTTACTCTAAAAATTGATCTCTACATGATAAAGCTGATAATGCTTTTTGATTTTTTCCGCTACTTCGGCAGGATCGTCCGTGATGGTGATCAAATTGAAATCTTTCTCCGATAAACATCCGTTAGCTAACGCAGTATCCTTAAGCCAGGAAATCAAACCGCTCCAATAGACTTTTCCCATCAGAAAAATGGGGAACTGATTAATTTTTTTTGTTTGAATTAAAGTGAGCGCTTCAAATAATTCATCTAAAGTTCCAAATCCACCGGGTAAAAAAACAAAGCCCTGAGCATAACGAACAAACATGACTTTTCGCACAAAAAAATAGCGAAATCGAAGGCGATAACGGGGATCGATAAACGCATTAGGCTCATCTTCAAACGGGAGATCGATACAAATGCCGCATGAGTTGCCGTGAACAGACTGTGCGCCTTTATTCGCAGCTTCCATCAGTCCCGGTCCGCCGCCTGTGATGACGGAAAACCCCTGCTCCACAATCATTTTCGCTGTTTCAATGGCCAGATTATAGTAAGGAGAATCGGCCGGAAGGCGCGCGGATCCGAAAATAGTGACGGAAGGACCGAGGTTTGTCATTGTTTCGAATCCGTCTACGAATTCTGAGATAATACGAAAAACTTTCCAAGAATCGATGGCTAACAATCGATTCGCTCGTTGTTCGCTATTCATGTCCATGCAGATTCCTTTATTTCAGGATCCCGGTGTCGGAGCCGTTCTATACATACTATTCCTGGATACGTCTTTTTATTTTATTGGGCAAGTAAATTAGGTAATGCTCATTCCTCCCGACATAAGAAGAATTTATTGGTTTATCATAATTGGTTGAGTAAAGAAAATTTCAATTCGTGCAGCGTTTGGAGTGTGGTGACTCGTCACCGATTTGCCCTCGCATCGACTTGTCGATGCGTTTTAAGCGATATTTTGTGTTTATAGATATTCAGAAATTCATTCAAAAATACGCCGGGAAACGTTAAAAAAACGCCTCGATAAGTCGCATACGCGTTAAGTTGATATGAATTAAGTAATTGGTAATTAGTTAGTTATATAAGATGTAATTGAATTCGCGCAGCGTTTGGAGTGCGGTGACAAGTCACCGCACTCCAAACGCTGCGCGAATTAAATACCTCTTATTCAATCACTTATGATTGATTAGGGTTTGAAAGGTGTAGGCCAGACCTTCCGCCCCTCTTCTGTTTAGTGGAGTCCCGTATAACTGCTCCGGATTTTCCAGCAATAGCTCGATTTTTTCTTTATCGAGGGACCGGCCGATTCCCCGTTCCGGATAAAAATCACTTTGAAGGGAAAGGGGTTTTCTAAAATTATGGGGACAACTGTCCTGGCAGATGTCGCATCCGAAAACATATCCCGGATTTTTTTGTTGAATATCCGGCGGGATACTTTTTTTTGATTCAATAAGGTGATAGGAAAGACATTTTCGGGCATCAAGTTTATAGGGTGCTACCAGAGCTTGTGTGGGGCATGCATCGAGGCAGCGGGTGCAGGAGCCGCACAAGGGGAGGCGTAGATTTTTGATTGTCGTACAAGGAAGATCAAGCGTAGTGAAAATTCCGGAAAGCAGAGTAAACGTGCCGAATTTCCGGTGAATCAAAAGAGTATTTTTTCCGAACCAGCCGAGTCCGGATCGGACAGCCAAAGCTTTTTCCAAAACGGGAGTGGAATCGCTGAATCCTTTGGCAATATTTTGTTGATTTGCTTTATTTTCCAGCCAGGAAATGAATTTTTTTAATCGTTTTCTATGGACATTATGGTAATCGCGCCCTCGTGCATACGAGGCGATCACTCCGCCGGCTTTGGAAAATTCGGGTTGTTGTTGTTTGTAATAACTGAGAAAAATAATCGCTGTTTTGGCTCCGGGCAGAAGTTGCTCGGGATAACAGCGAATCTCATTTTCCATATAGGCGAGATCGCCATGATAATTTTCACGAATCATTTCTTTGTAAGCTGCTATATCCTCTTCAGGGATAACGGCATCTGTAATGCCCAGATCATCCCATCCGAGTTCAAGAGCTTTCTCTCTTATTTCATGAAGACCGATATTCACTGATTCATCCTTGAAAAATTGACTTGCCGGTTACGTAGCTTCTCCTTTGCCCGGCACCCAGATCTGTTTCATCAACCTTTCTAATCCGGTTTCTTTATTTAACGTGCCTTTATCTTGAAGACCATAGGAGACTTCGTGTAGATTTTCTATCGCAATAAAGGCAGTCGGATCTTCGCGTAAAATGATCTCTTTTAGTTCTGACAATTGGAGTCGTTCGGCGATGACATAGAGAATTTCTCTTTCATCTCCTGAAAATCCGCCTCTTCCGTACATAATGGTCAGGCCTAGTCGTAGCTCATGAATAATGGCTTGGGCTATTTGCTCTGATTTTGCCGAGATGATCATGACGGATTTCGTTTCATCGAGTCCGACGATGACGTAATCCATTACTTTGATGACCACCATATAGGTGATGAGCGAAAGGAGGGGAGAATGCCAGTCTTTAAAGACTATTCCTGCTGCTCCGAAGATAAATATGTTACAAAAAAGTACCACCTGACCTACAGTGAAGCCCAATTTTCTGTTGAGGATGATGCCCAAAATTTCCGTTCCGTCTAAACAGCCTCCGAATCGGATGATGAGACCGAAACCGATTCCCATGATGGATCCGCCGATGACGACAATTTCCAAGCTTTCTCCGATAAAGGTCCAATCGAGATAATTGTCTATAAAGACCCAAGAGCAGGCGAACAGTAGGACGGCAAAGAGAAAGTGGAGAAGAAAAAATTTTCCGATGGAGCGATAGGCGAGAAAAAGAAAAGGGGAGTTGAAAATGAGAAGATATACCGGAATTAAATTATTTGTTGTCAGGCTTCCGAGGATCATGGAGATACCTACCATGCCACCGTCGATAAGGTTGCCGGGAATAAGGAAAATAATGATGGCAAATGCAGCTAAAAACGCTCCGATCGCCATCATGAAATAGGCGAAAAGTTCATTTTTCCAGGAGCGATGTTTTTGATATATAGGACCGATCATGATATTTCCTTATGGGCGGGCGGGAGCACTACGATTACTATGGGAAATGTAGCGGATCCGGCTATATAAGTAAATGAAAACCGCACAACAAAATATATTTATTATGAGCTTAATCATCACAGAATGTAGATGGGAAATAAAGGAAAAAAATTCGCGAGAGAAGGGACTCGAACCCTCAACTTCCTGCGTGACAGGCAGGTGCTCTAACCGATTGAACTACTCCCGCAAATTGCGAATTTCTTCATTTGGGCGCAAAAGGATTTGAACCTATGACCGCCTGTGTGTAAGACAGGTGCTCTACCGCTGAGCTATACGCCCCCGATGAAGAAGATCTAAATTACCGGTTTTTGGTATTTAATTACAAGAGGAGAGTGAAAATATCCGGAGTGTTTTTCTTAAGTAATTGAGTATAAATATAGTTTGTTTTTACAGAGGAAGCCATTTATCGTTTACATTGAAGCGCTTTGTCTTGTGGAGCGTCCGACCTTTTTCTATTCGACTCGTATCCGATTCCGGAGGAAAAGCCTCTGTTATTAGGGAGTCGGTCGTCTTTTTCAAATCGTCCAATCCTTTCCACTCCGCGTCACTCAGATTTTTAAGATCGGAAAATGTCTCTTCAAGACGGGATTTGTCCACCTTCAGTTTTTGGTAAATATTCGCATCTTTTTTTTCTAATCGCGCCAAATTCAATCGGATTTTTTTGATAAGATCCCGCTTCGTCGCCGTTATTTTTTTATTTTCTCCTCCGGCGGAGCTGCCGATTCCCGCGGCAATGTCTGCGAGATCGCTGAGCTTTGAAATAGCCATTTTTCTAAGCCCCTCTTCCAGAGCCTGTTCTACTTTTGTAAAATTTGTTTTTGCCATAAGCCCCAAAAAAGTGCACATCTCTCAATTTATATTTTAACAAGATTCAGGAAATATGACAATATGAGGAAAGAGCATAGGAGATTAAATCATGGAAGAGATCGCCTGCGATGTCGTCTTTATCGGTTCCGGACCCGCAGGGCAAAAAGCGGCAATTCAGGCTGCAAAGCTTGGAAAAAAAGCGCTGGTCGTCGAAATCGAACCGGAGCCGGGAGGAAACTGCCTCTATTCCGCAACCATTCCCTCAAAATCATTGCGCGAAGCGATCATCGATCTGACCCGTTTCTACGAAAGACATTACCGACAGGAAGAGCATGATATACATGCCATTTCTATCAACGATTTGAACAGCCGACTCAGTCAGGTCATCGAAGAGGAAAGAGCGCTTATCATCCGACAATTCAAAAAAAACGGAATCCGACTGATCCACGGCACAGCCCGATTCGAAAATCCGCACACCCTCATCGTCACCGATAACGACTACCATATCGGATATAGAATTGTAGCCGAAAAAATTGTCATTGCAGTCGGATCAAAGCCACGGAATCCGATGGATGTCCCTTTTGACGACAGCGTAATCCTCGACTCCACCCGCCTGCTTGGGATTGATCGTGTTCCGGATACCATGATTGTGTTGGGAGGGGGGATTATCGGAGCGGAATATGCGAGCTTTTTTGCCGCTTTAGGAACCGAAGTGACGATCATCGACAAGAGAGAGCATCTGCTTCCGCTGCTCGATACGGAAATAGGGATTCACCTCCAAACAGCTTTGACCGATATAGGATTGAAATTTCGCGGCAATAAAATACCGATTGAGATCAGTCGGCAGAACGATCGGGCCTACGTGAAATTTCAGGACGGCACCTCTTTAGAGGCGGATGTCTTACTTTATGCGTTGGGTAGACAGGCAAATATAGAAAAACTGCAGATAGAAAATGCAGGGCTCTCCTTAAATGAATCCGGATATATTTCCGTCAACGCACTCTTTCAAACGGCTTTATCGCATATTTATGCCGTAGGAGATGTAATCGGAGGACCTTGCCTGGCCTCTACAAGCATGGAACAGGGAAGGCTCGCAGCCAGGCATGCCTGCGGAGTGGAAACGC
>Ga0206889_1030_pt1 | contig 30029 bp, 28 predicted proteins | sample Alteio_BWOrgHeat_57_FD_153245 | JGI IMG/M metagenome (GOLD analysis project Ga0206889, IMG submission 153245) | Enriched cells from forest soil in Barre Woods Harvard Forest LTER site, Petersham, Massachusetts, United States - Alteio_BWOrgHeat_Nextera5 ... | reverse complement strand
AAGCCAGAGCTCGGTTTGATGTAAATCGGAGGCGACCTCGCTCAGTCGATCCATTGGAAGCAATTCTTCATTAAAACTTTTGGTCTTCATATACGTCGAAAGATCGGTAATCACATCCACCACATCTTTATATCGATTTTGCAAATCGGGCTGAAGCATCTTTCCTATAATGGGCTGCAATCCTTTCGGCATAAGCGAGAGATGGATCCTACCATGACTCAGTTTCCCCATAATCAATTCGTACGTAATAATGCCGAGAGAATAAATGTCGGAAGGATAACTGACTGTATCGAGATCGGCACGGTGCTCAGGACTCATATAAATGGGCGTTCCCATCATGGGCATGGCCCGATCGGATTCATTGCCTGAATTTTTAAGGAGACGGGAAATACCGAAGTCTATGAGTTTGATCACTCCGGCTTTCGTAAAGAGAATATTTTCCGGTTTGAGGTCCCGATGGATGACTCCGTGTGTATGCAGGTGGCATAAAGCGTAAGCTATATCAATGACAATGCCGAGAGCCTGTTTGAGGGATGAGGGATAGCGGAGCAAATGTTGCCGGAGGGAAATTCCCTCAATGAATTCCATCGCAATAAAAAGTCCCCCCTCCCAATTCCCGTGTCCGAAAAGTTTCACGATATTGGGATGATCGGCCAGCGCAATGATTTGCGCTTCATCCAGGAAGCTTTTAACCACTTCAGGACGGGTCAAATATTTAGGAGAGAGCACTTTGATGACGGTCGGTTCTTTCGTATCGGGATGTGTTCCCAAATACAGGATGCTCATCCCCCCTTTTTCCAAAAGGGTCTCCACTTTATAAGGGCCAATAATTTGAGGACACTCTAATGCTTCCGTTTCCTCCGCGGCTTCCTTCAAAGACTCGGGATTTGTAGGCCGGGTATAAAAACCGGGATTTTCCATTTACATGCCCCGACTTGGCTTAATCAATGTTTTTCCAGAATGCGGACTCCAAGAGCATCGCCTATACGAAGAAGCTCGCCTTTAGCAATGCAACGCCCGTTTATGACCAGATCTACTCCGTTCTGCGCACGCGCTCCCAATTCCAAAAGATTGCCCGGCTGTAATTCCATCACTTTTTTTATGGGCATCCGGAATCTACCTATCTCAACAGAAATAGAAAGGGGAACATCTTCGGCAGAAAAGGGGGCATCACTCTCTTTGGAGGCGGGAAAATTTCCGGGAACCGTCGGAGTTTTTTCTTTTACATGTCTCTCTTCCGGTACGTCATGTTGCGAATGATCCGCAATGGAGTGCTCTTCTATAGACTCTTCTTTTTCATCAAATTGACTTTCCTCTACATCGGTCTCTTCTTGGAACGATTCGTCTAATCCGGTAGTTTCAAATTCTGTATCTTCGAAATCCGTATCTTCAAATTCGGTATCGTCGAAATCGAAATCATCATCATCGTCGAAATCGTCATCGTTATTTTTTTTGATCATGGCAGTTTTCACCTCTTCATATCGATTAATTTTTTGGAAACGGGAGTATTCTGCGACTTTTGCTCGGGATTTTTCCAGCTCGGCTGCAAAAATAGGGATATCATGAACGAGTAAGCGACCTGTTCCGGACTCGGTATCGGGATCGACCCAACAATTTTCCAGAAGGAGGAAATCTCCGGGTAGGACAGTGTTCCAAAGGGTACGTGACAGCCGGGTTTTTCCGACTTCCAGACGGATAAAAAGGTCGACATTCGATGCGAGAGAGGATTCTAAATAATGTTCGGTCGATTTAGGGGCATATCGTTCACTCCACGATTTTCGAAAACCGGGAGAGAGTAACAATCTGCCGGAGAGGATGTTGCCGGAGTATTTAAACGCAATATCGCAACAGAGTGCAGCTTCCGGGGGGAATTCCCCTGCATCCAACAATCGGACGGAGAGTGTTTTATCAAAAGCGCATTGCGAAAGAATATGAATAGCTTCTACAGCAATAAACTTGTAAAAAGCGACAAACAGCTCTTCATCGGGTCGGATTAAAGAGGTATCTTCGGGAGCCAGGAGGCGTGATAGAAAAGTAGCTACCTCCTCTTTTTGCATGATGAGAGAAAAGGTGTCTTCTAATCCTGCACCGGAGAAGTGCAGTCCTACATGATTAGGAATACCTGAAAAAAAGTCTTTTTGTGAACGCCATCTGACATCCGTGCATTCTATTGCAGGATTTTGTAATGAGAGGGCTTTTCCTATCCGAAGAGCAAACTCTTCGAAAGGAAATTCGGGCATAGCCCCTAAAAGAGGAATTTCATCCCATTCAAGTAAAGAAGAGGGTATTTGTCTTAGCCAATCATACGATTTAGCGCCGTTTTTTTGAGTCACGAATATTCTTTAGCCTTAAGTTAATTGACGATTGCACTATCGGTTCCGAAAGAGATAGAGGTCACCCGCCTGCGATTATAGTTCTTCTTTCTGATACTGTTCTTCAATATCATCCCGTTGTTTCTGTTGCTGCTGTTGCTGCGAGGAGTCACCGCGTCCCTCTCTTTGGGCTATATTCGTATCCGGATAGGTACGTTCAACAGTTGTCGTAGTTATCATATGCACTGTATACCCTTTTTGGTCAAGTGCTTGTTTCAGTATATCCATATTTTCGTTTAGATCGAGAGTATTTTTCATCCGTTGCGTCAAATTTTCAAAAGCGACATTGATCTCTTTGCCGGCTGTCGGATAAGAGGTGACCGTCACTGTTGCCCCTTCAAAAGAACCCAAATTTTTAATTTTCATCGTCGTATCAATCTGACTCTGCATCTGCACAATGCGTAAATGCTCGACAATTTGGTCGATAATACTTTGCATCTGTCTTACCGCTACATTCGACGAAGCGGTATTAAAAATATTTAACGGATTGTCCTGCGGAATATTCTGTGTCGCCTGAAATTTTGTACTCGGATCGTAAAAATCGGATAGATCGGTTTTCGGAGAGCGGACAATGACTTCGCCTTTATCGGGTGACAGCATCGACATTTTTTTATGAGACATCTCATCGGCCAATGCCGGACCTTTGCCGGTCGCTCCCGGATCTTTTGCTGCCGTTTCGATAAACGGCATGGTCCAAGGCTCATCTGAAGGACCGGTAGGCAACTCTTTTCCTAATGCAGGCGCCACTTTCTCATCTTTTGCCATGGTGGGCATCTGATTAAACCTAGGATCGACCTCCTGCATCGGCATCGGGATGAATCCTTTTTGTTTTCCTTCTTTAGAAAGAGTCGGATCATCCATATCGTCGTCGACGTAACCCTCTTTGCCGGATTTTCCGTTCTTAAGAATTTTCTCAAATTCTTTTTCGTTATTCGGCGGCATTACGGGCTTACGACCGTCCTGTTCTTGCTGCGATTTGCTATAAACCGCCTGATCTCTGCGGATTTTTTCAGCTTCACTCATAATACACTCCTCATTTTTTAAGGATATCTTAGAGCTATTTTTTACGATGATTTTTAGAGAAGATGATTTGACCCATTTCATCCTCTTCTCTTTCATCATAAACCCGGATTTCGTTGTTCACTTCTTTCTGCCAGCCTTTTTTGTGAATTTCAATTTTATCTACATCCACCCGGCGACGTTTCAATTCAATTTTTGCGGTATCCACTTCCTTTTGAGCGCTCTCTACTTTCTCCTTCTGTTCCTTAACTTTTTTCTCTTCCACTTCCAGTTTAATTTTTACCTCTTTAAGGTACAATTTCATCTGCTTGACTTTTTCTGATGTCGTCTGTTGGTCCAATTCATTGCGAAGCTGAAGAAGTTTAGCAGTGTGATGATCCAATACCTTATTTCGGGCCTCTTCTTTTTCTTTTAATCTCTTCTCCTCTTCTTCCAAAGCCTGCTGCTTTTCGAGGACGATTTTCTCCTGCTGCTCTACCCTTCGTATTTTAACCTGAAGAACTTGTAGCAGCGGATAGATAGGTATTTTCATCATAGAAAAATCCCTTTATCTACTTAAATAACGTTCGTAAAAGCTGCATCGTCTCTTGAAAAGAACATTTCTCTTCAACCATCTGTTTTAAAAAACTGTTTACCTTATCGATATGGTCGATAGCAAAATCTCCTGCCTTGTCCGCTCCGCGCTTATACTCTCCGATTTTTATCAAAAGCTCATTTTTCTTAAAGTTAACCAGCACCTCTAAGAGTTTTCCTGCAAGAGATACATGTTGTTGCGGCACGATCGAATTCATCACACGACTCTTAGATGAAGGAATATCAATAGCAGGATAGTGGTTCTTTTGCGCTAACTCACTCGACAAAATAATATGCCCGTCTAATATCGAACGAACCTCATCAGCAACGGGCTCATTCATGTCATCGCCGGCTACAAGGATCGTATAAAAAGCGGTAATGGATCCGACGTCAGAATTTCCGGTTCTCTCCAACAGACGGGGCAAAGTCGCAAACACCGACGGAGTATAACCGGCCCTCGCAGGGGGCTCTCCCGCAGCAAGTCCGACCTCACGCAAAGCCCTTGCAAATCGGGTGACGGAATCCATCATCAATATGACGGATTTTCCCTGATCCCTAAAATACTCCGCAATCGCTGTCCCCACATAAGCGGCATTCAAACGCAATTGAGACGGCTGATCCGAAGTAGAGACAATCACCACAGACCGGGCAAGACCCTCTTCTCCTAAATCCTTTTCAATAAAATCCCGCAACTCCCGACCCCTCTCTCCGATCAGGCAAATCACGTTCACATCGACATCGGCATTGCGGGCAATCATCCCGAGTAATGTCGATTTACCTCCTCCTGCCGCAGCAAAGATCCCGACGCGCTGTCCGATTCCCGTTGTAAGAATACCGTCTATAGCGCGCACGCCGGTAGAAATAGGTTCGGTAATCCTTTTTCTTTTTAAAGGATCGGGAGGACTCTGAATAACAGGATATATTTCATCTGTAACTAACGGACCTTTCGTCTCTTCATCCAAAGGTTCGCCCAATCCGTTCAATACGCGGCCGAGAAGGGCGCGGCCGACTTTTATATGGAGGGGAAGTCTTGTGGGGATTACTTCAGACGAAGGACCTATTCCTGCCATGGACCCTAACGGGGAAAGGATAACCTCTTCGCTGGTAAATCCGACGACTTCACAAAGAAGCGGCTCTCCTTCACGTTTTACCAGGCAGATTTCTCCGATTTTCACGTGAGGTACGATAGCTTTGATCAGCATTCCGACAATTTCGGTAATTCTACCGTTGACGGTCGTCATCTCAAGCTCTTCAATGCCTCCGAGAAGTCTGTCAAAATGATCTTCAAAATCCATATTCTTTTCCTAAATGAGTTATCTTCGGAGGAGAGAAAACAAAGTATAGGAGATAACGGAAAATCTTTCCGTTATACCTGCACGTTCATAATCGTTTTTGTAGATTCCAGAGCTTTATTCAATACGCCGGTAAAGAATTCAACCTCTTGCTGGATATAGTTCACTTTGAGTTGTACCAACAGTAAATTCGCAGGTGAAATGTGAGTGTCTGCAGCAGCATAAGACTGAAGCTCTCCCCCTAAAGTTTTTAACTGTTCCTGACCTCCCGTCAAAAGACTTAAAAATCTTTGAACCGGAGTATTTTCCCCTTCGACAGGCTGTAGCGGGACGTAAGGCAAACCTGCCTTATCCAAAGCCACTTTTAAATTTTCATCAATATGCTCGAGTTTATTCCTGAGAATTCTTTTGTAGTCATCGCGAATTTCTGACTGCGGGTCGGAGAGGCGGGATTTAATTTGCTCAATTTGGTTGATGACATCTTTGGACTGCATGGCGAGTTGCTGCGGATCCACAGAAGCTGCACTTTCAACTTTTCTATTGAGCTGTTTGACTTCATCGAGTAACGAAACATTTCCGTTATCGATTTTTCCTACTTGCGCATTTCCGTTTGCCATAGCTGCATCAAATTTCTCTTTATCCGGAGTGACACGAACTTCATCCGGAGTATATTTGTTGGCGGCTACGCTTCTTTCGCTTCCGGAAATTTTTGCTATAGGTGCTATTTCTTCAGAGTCTGACATGGGCATTTACCTTTTTTTATGGTTACTATGTACCCTGTGCATAAAGTATATTTTTTTAGCTCTTATGCGTCAATAATAGACATTACTTTACTTCTGAAGGATTCGCTTTCGATTCTTTAACCTTTTGCTGCACCTCTTCTGAGAAAAAAGGAGCTTTGATCTTTTTCAAATCTCTTTCGGCCCACTCGAGAGAAATGGTCCCTAAATTTTTAATTGTAGGATCATCAGACTCTTCTATCACCTCTTTTATAATTCTTTCTCCCTCTTCTCTTTTCGGTTTTGTCAAAAGAAAACAAACCCCTAAAAAAGTTTTGGCCAGATGATTTTTCGGATCTCTTTCCAAAACCCCTTCAAAAATTTTTGTCGCTTCTCTAACCTGAAGTTTATTCAGGCAGATATATCCTAATCCGATTTGCGGAGCAGTACTCATAGGATTCATCACTTGAGCTGCATTAAAAATGCGGGTAGCGCTCACTTCATCAAGTTGCTTAACCGCGACAAATCCCGCTTCAATCAAAAGCGCAAAATCCTCAAGGTAATCATCCAAGCTTTCATTGGCCATTTTATAGTCCTTTCTAATTGCATACCGTTGCACGATGTTCGGATACCCTCAATGCATCCTTGATCATACAATAGCATATCGGACAATAAACCGCATAAGGCATTGAGAAGTTCTCTGTGCATTCCGGACGTCGGATTTATTATCCTTTTACGTTTCTTGCCATCGACATAATAGCCGAGTTAGCTGCAGATACTACGTTTGTCGCCATCTCCGATAATTGAGAAAGGTGGTTCATCAACATCTGCATCTCAAACATATCCCCGACGCTGATCGCGCTTCGTCTTGCAGAGATCAGTCCTATTTTAATTTTGGCACTGATTGTCGCATTGTTCACCACTTTGAACAGCTGATTGACTTCAAAACCTGATTGTGCGTGGTTACCTGAAAATCGTCTCATATTAAAGACATAAGTTTCATTGCCGCTTTCCGGCTGGTTAGGGCCATAATTTACCGCCATAGAGTCCCTCCTATAGCAATGGAATTTATTGATACACCTATAATAGAATCGAAACGGCTCTTTTTAGGAAAATCCTTCTTCCTCGGGAACCCTTCGTCTTATTCATATATATTTAAGCACTCGGCAGGGCCTTTGTTCCTAGAGATTTAGGTCTCACTGAGATTTCACCTCAATTTATTGCATCTTTGGTTAATTTTACTTAATTTATAGATGCAATAGTCCGGGAACATTAGCCCTACCGAGCGTTCAATGCACAATATGGGCCGGTTTCTTAAACTTATGCTTTAAAGCGGGCAATGACTTTGAGAAGAGAGGCATAACCGTGGAGAAGTACCCCGAATTGGTCAAACCTGTCCTTTTCGCACCCGCTTCGTAAAACGGTCTTTACTTTTTGGACTCTTTCTTCTGCGTGTTTTTTTAATTCTTTATTCTTTTTCGGATCTTTAAGATCTGTCTCCAGATCAAATATAAACTCCTTAGAATTCTTATCATCTTTCTTCTTTTCCAATCCGAACATAGTAACCTCGTTATCAGCAATTAGAGAGTCCGGGTAATAGCCCTTCTCCCCTCTAATAGTTATTTTATCACAACAATATCATTTTATCAAGACCATTATCAAAACCTAATTTTAATTTATTAATTCTTCAATTTATTAATAAACTATTTTGAAAAGATTCCCGGTCCCTTTTCATTTCCGACCGGCTTTTTCTGTAGTGCCCCTATTTTTGGGCACGGCCTGACGAATTTAAGAGGTTTGGCATGTAAGCGGTTAGCCTCAATGGATTTATATTCAGCGGATTCAACATATCGGGGTGATGTTTTATTCATAAAACTCTCCTTGAATAGATGGGTTCTCATTGGCGGCACTGTGCCGAAAGATAGGACATTTGACAGCCCGCGCCTCGTCGAGACGCGCAACAGACAGAGTATGGGGGGCTCCCCTCAGAATATCCGGATCCGACTTAATTTCGCCAACAATATTTTCCAGAATACCGGCAAATTCATCCAACATCTCCTTTGATTCCGTCTCCGTCGGTTCGATCAGCATACATTCCTTTACGATCAAAGGAAAATAGACGGTGGGAGAATGGCAACCGTAATCGAGGATGCGCTTTGCTATATCGTACGCTTTGATGCCGTCAGCCAAATATTTCTCCGTGCTGATCACAAATTCATGCATACAAAAACGGGGAAAAGGGATGGTGACAATAGCGGAAATTTTTTTCTTGAGATAATTGGCATTCAATACCGCAGCTTCCGATACACTTCGCAGTCCGTAATTTCCGTGGAGAAGATAATACATATACGCACGCACACAAACGGCAAAATTTCCTTGGAAAGTAGAAATGCGTCCGATACTGTCCGGAAAATCACTCGAAGTAGTGTACTTTCCGTCTTTGTAAACAATCCGGGGAACCGGCAAAAAAGGGGCCAATTTTTCATTGCACAACACAGGTGCCGATCCCGGTCCTCCTCCGCCGTGCGGAGTCGAAAATGTTTTATGCAAATTGAGGTGCATCACATCAAATCCCATCTCTCCCGGCTTCACAATGTTCATAATGGCATTCAAATTAGCTCCGTCATAATAAAGAAGTGCTCCGTGTTTATGCAGAAGAGCCGATGCTTTTGCTATGTTGACATCAAAAAGTCCTAAAGTATTCGGATTTGTCATCATCAAACCCGCTGTTCTCTCGGATATTGCCTCTTGTAAATGATCCGGATCTAAATTTCCTTGCGAATCGGTTTTCAAAGAGACAATTTTGAATCCCGCCATTGCCGCCGTTGCCGGATTTGTACCGTGTGCATTATCCGGAATCAGCATTTCCGTCCTATGAAAGTCCCCGCGCTTTCTGTGGTAGGCACGAATCATCAGGACTCCTGTCAGCTCTCCTTGTGCGCCCGCATTCGGCGCCAAAGTCCCGGCTGTCATTCCGGATAACTCACATAATCCGCGAATCAGATTGTCCGCTACTTCCAGATTCCCCTGCACTGTTTCGTCGGGGGCCAACGGATGACATTTGGAAAATCCGGGCATGGAAGCGACCTGTTCGTTTACCCTTGGATTATATTTCATTGTACAACTGCCTAAAGGATAAAAATGTGTGTCGATTCCGATAGTTTTTTTGGCGAGTGAAGAAAAATGTCGCATCAGATCGAGTTCTGATACCTCGGGTAAAGGGATTTCTGTTTTCCGCAATAAATCGGAGGCCGGTTGAAAACGATCGAATTCCGAATCACTTTTAGGAAGACTATAGGCTCTTTGCCCTTTCCGGGATTTTTCAAAAATTGATTTCGCATTGGATTCAGAAGCCATAAAATCTTATTTCCCGATAAAAATTTCTTTCATTATTGCAATATATCGATCAAGTTGTTCTTTATTTTTTGTCTCTGTAGCGGCTATCAGAAGGCAATTTTCATATTCAGGAAAATATTGATGTAAATTGATTCCCGGTTCAATATTGCGTTCACGAAAATAAGCAAATACATCTTTGAGAGGGACGGAACATCGGATTACAAATTCATTAAAAGTCTCTTCTTTATTCACCAAAACTATTCCCGGGATATTTTTTAAAGCATTTTTTAAATAAGAAGACTTTTGAAAATTTGTCAACGCCAGCTGCTTAATCCCTTCAGGGCCATACCAAAACATGGTAACGACTGAAGATAAAGCACACAATGCCTGATTCGTGCAAATATTCGACGTAGATTTTTCCCGCCGAATATGCTGCTCCCTCACCTGCAGCGTCAAGACAAATCCGCGCTTTCCCGATATATCCCGGGTTTCTCCCACAATACGCCCGGGAAGAAGCCGCATCAACTCTTTACGACAGGCCATATACCCTGCATAAGGACCGCCATACTGCAACGGTATTCCCAAAGGCTGGCAATCCCCTACTGCAATGTCAGCTCCTAATTCCGATGCACTTTTATACAATCCGAAACTCAAAGGATCGGCACAGAGGATGTTCAAGGCCCCGACTCCGGAACCTAAAGAGAATATTTTTTCGATCTCTTCTATCGATCCGAAAAAATTCGGACTCTGCACCAAAACGGCTGCTATATCCTCATCGAAATACCGGCTGTCGACCGGCCCTCGGAAAGTCACAATATCGACCCCTTTATTTTCTGTATAAAGGTCTATTACCGCCCGATACATAGGATTGAGCGAATCGGAAATCAGAATTTTATTACGTCCGGGTTTTGCCCTTAAAGCCATTAAAACCGCTTCTGCACAAGCTGAAGCTCCGTCATATACGGAAGCATTTGAAACATCCAATCCTGTCAAAGCGCAAATAGCAGATTGAAATTCAAAGATCGCCTGCAGCGTTCCTTGTGAGATTTCTGCCTGGTATGGAGTGTAGGCTGTCAGAAATTCTGACTTTTGACAAATGGCCGAAGCAATAGAAGGTATATGGTGCTCATAAGCTCCGCCTCCTAAATAACTTTCAAATCGATGAAATCGATTTTTATCGGCAATTTTTTCCAATTCCCGAAGCCCTTCAAACTCAGAAAGACCGTCATCAGAGGTCGGAGGCGGCAATAATAATTCGTGGGGAATATCCGCAAATAATTCTTCGATCCGGTTGAGACCTAAATAAGCAAGCATCTCTTTAATTTGCGGTTTTTTATTTGCTACAAAATCCATGCCTCACCTTTACATAAGAAGAATTTCATTCGCGCAGCGAATCAAACTCCTTTTCATATCTAAGCCGGGTAGAGAACGCCGACAATATTGCTTCTAAAAACGCCCGTAGGGATAAGTCCGAGCTGACAATGAATCAAATGATCTTTTCCCGATTTAGCTTTCATCACAAAACGTGTCTGTCCGAAATTTAAGGTATTCAATCGGGAAACAGAATTTTGCCATTCAAAAATCCCGTCCTGAACGATGCCGTCAAAATCATTTACAAATTTTTCGGGATTCCATCCCAGCAAATCTTTGACTGCATCATTAATAAAAATAGGTTTTTTTTCTTTCGGAGAATAGACAAAAACCGTGCATTGATTTTCACTGCGAAGGCTTTCACAGAGTCTGCGTAAATTTAAAGCGTAATTATCGAGAACGAAATCACCGAATCGGGATTTATTTTCAGAGAAATGCTGCGCTCCTGTAATTTTTTGTGCTATATCAAGGCAACGTTTCAACTGTCTTTTAGCATCATCTTCCATGTGTATGCCGGAGCCGGGAGCTTCCTCTTTATTGCCGGAAAGAGCATCGACGGCAACCTGATATTCCCGGACCGTTTCGTTGACCGATATACCCGGAAGTTCCGGTTCATCGATGTGCGCCGGTTGGGTGAAATCTGCGATATTGAGAAGAGTTTTGATTTCGTAGGTCAAATCATGGATTTTAGTTTGCAGACTTTCAATCCGATCCTGTTTGGTGCTGACAGTCGCCCGCAACTCCGAAATTGTTTGGAGCGCTTCATTCAGACGATTTTTTTCTTCAAGGAGACCTTTTTCCGCTAATTTCTTATACCCTGTAAATTCCTCTTTTAAAGAGAGGTGTGCAGATTCTCCTTCTGAGGATTGTGCTTTATATTTTTCGATTTCGGTTTGAAGAACTTCTATTGTATCGATGTGTTTTTCCGATTCGATAGCTGTGAGTTCTTCTTTTTCATAAATTTCTTCATACAGCCGGAGCAGTTCGGATTTCTCTTCCTGAAGAGTGCGGATCTCTTCGTCATTTTTTTTCCCTAAATCTTCCCGAGCTTTTAAGCTTTGATATTCTGCCAAAGTTTCATTTTCAAAAATAAAAAGGTGGCGAAAAAAAATGACAGATCCGGCAGAAGTCACAAGAAGTCCGAGAGAAAATAACTGTATACTTTTTTCTAAGGGAAAAATTCGCAACGAATATCCGCTGAGAAGCAGAATCGGTAGAAAATACAAAAGAAAGACGGTACCGATAAGATTTTGGCGTGAATTCAAATTATTCCACCTATCAGGATGAACGTATTCTATTTATAATATTGCCGTTAAAGCATATGATACAGGAAACCGAATTATCACACACTTCGGGGAAGTTATTCTTATAAAAAAAACACAACCCACACATTCTTAATGACTTATATTTTATAGAATTTGCAGATTTATCCCTATTGTGCTCACCGTCAGATTGGGTCGACGAGGATTTTGAGAAGAAATCGGCTCAATACACACAAATCCGGCCCCCTTCGGATGCCAAAGTTGCCAGGAACATTCTTCATTATCACAAAAGAATTCTGTCTTTAATCGGTAATCCCCCGCATCAAGCAAAATAACGCCGCGGGTAGGATCGGGAAAAGGCCTAAAAGTAAAATCAGCTTCCTGATGTAAATCGAATACCAACTCTCTTGTAGCCGGATCAAACCCGATCTCTTCCGGAATAAGCAGCTTTTTTTCCTCTGCAATATAGGTTTCCTTCACCCTCGAAAATACTTTACTTCGGGACGGATCACATCGGTAATAATGGTGTATGCCTACCAAAGAATCAGTATCACTCACAACCGATAATCTTATTTTTAATCCTTCTTCAGTTAAATCGGCTGCGTATTTCATAGTAAAATCACGCCCCTCTAACTCTTTCAAAGGAAAATTATGTAACGTATCGCTCCCCTTTAAAATTGCCCGAATAAAATCATCCCCTCTCTCATAAGTCCAAGAGGCATAACGGCCGACACCGTGACTGAACGGATCCGTTTTCTTCTCTTTATCAAAAAAAGGTGAGGAGGAATCGCGCAAAACAGCCGGCAAAATTTCGTAACGTCTTCGATGAAAATGAGGACCTATCATCGCTCCCAATCCGGCAGAACGCTCTTCGAAAAGGGGACGTGTCGATTGATCGATCACTTCCGTATCTCCCTTTTTGTAACTTGTCATATTCATCCCCCTTTCGGGAAGATAGGTGACCGATAGAAGTGTGCCGTCCGACATTTTTTTTGTTAAAACAACATCTGTCATGTTTTATTTCCGGGAATTTATTGGCCGTACCGGGCCGCATAAAATCCTAATCGAACAAAATAGGCCCATAAAAACCAGAGTATGGCAGCATAAACAGCTTCTTTCATAGGAAATTTTTTGAAAAGTGTGGACATCTGAGGATTTTGAGGAGAAAATTGAACAGCAAACGGCTCTTTCGCCTGTTTTTTTACAGCGGCCGCTTCGGCACTTTTGCGTGTGCCATACGCTGTGCCGGCTACAACCTCTTCTGCAGAATACATTCTGTTTTCGAAAGAAAATGTATAGGCGACCTTAAGATGATAGAGATCCCGATCGATCTCTACCGGTTCAATAGTAAGATGCAAAGGGGGAACGGAATCGGTGTATTCCAAATACTTTACAATTTTGGTGACAGCTTCATAAGAACCCCACACTACACAAGAGGTAATGAAAAGCAGAAATCCCAACCATATTTTATTTGTATGCATGAAAAGTCCCCGATTTATCGATCGCCCGCCATCATGCCGTTTCTATTTTTTTCCCACAAACAAAGGATCGATCCGGGGCTTCACCAATTTATAAAAACTCTCGGGAATAGGGGCCGAAAAAATCATCCTTTTTTTCGTTTCGGGATGTTCGAAAGTCAACCGATAGGCATGGAGATATAGGCGCTTTGTCTTTGTCTTCGCCCCATATTTTTCATCCCCTACCAACGGATGTCCGGAATCGCGTGCCTGCGCTCGGATCTGATTCTTCCTTCCGGTTTCTAAACGGAAATCCATCCAGGCAAAGTATTTTGTAGATCCCAAAACCTGATAATGGGTGACTGCCTGCTTGCCTAATTCGGTATTATGGGTGGAGTGCACTACGTAATTTCCGTCTTCATAAAGATAGGATTCCCAAGTTCCTTTTTCCGAAACGGGTATTCCTTCTACAATAGCGCAATATTGCCGTTCGACATCGTGTAATTCAAATTTTATTTTAAAAAAATCATAGGCTTTTTTATTGAGGGCAAAAATCATGAGTCCGGAGGTATCTCTATCGAGCCTATGGACGACTTGTACATTTTTATGTGCATAATATTTTTTAAGTGCGGAAAAAGCGGTGAATTCACTTTCAAAATCGGTCGAAACACTCAAAAGTCCCGCGGGTTTTTGGATGACGACAAGGGAATCATCGTCATAAATCACCTTAATTCCGTAAGGTAAAAATTTCTTTCGATGCCCCAAAGAAACTTCAGCTCCCTCAGGTACAACGGCTCGGCTGTTCTTTTCCGTGACGCCATTCACGGAAACGCGCTCTTCTTTAAGGCCGGCGCGCAGAGTAGATTTAGAGCTGTCGGGAAACATTTCCCCTAAAACTTCGAGTAAAGTTGATTCTTTTTTTGAAATATATTTCATAAACCACTATTAGTTATATTAATATTAGGAATAACATTATAGCGTAACCGTTATTTTATTTCTCCAAAGAAAGAACTTTTTGCTTAAATTGACTGCTTGACGAATTATCGTTTGTGAACTATAATTATCAACCATATGTAAAACTCATATTTCCTATAGTCAAACAGTAGAGGTATAATGACTAAAGATACAGCTGAAACTAAAAAAACCAAGCGTCCGACAGCCCTGAAAAGGGATCTTCAAAATGAGAAAAGACGCCTGATCAACAAATCATTTATGTCGAAATTAAGAACTTCGATACGACGTTTCGAAGAGTCGTTGAAAGATAACGACAAAACTACAGTTAAAGAAAAATTGAATGCAGCTTACAGTATGCTCGATAAAGCAGTAAAACGCGGAACGCTAAAGCTCAACGCTGCGGCTCGTAAAAAATCGCGATTGACTGCACGCGCTGCCACCTAATCGGCCTAATTTACACCCTATCGGATCGCTTGCAAAGGCGATCCGTTTACCGGAATTGTACGCATGATATTGCGAGCTGTTGCTACTGCGATATTTGTTTTTGTTTTTGTTTTTGTCTCTGCAGAAAGCGCAACCGCTCTTCTGCGAGAACCCGATAAGACAATCATGATTCCCATGAGAGACGGCTCCAACCTCCCCGCCGATCTCTATTATCCTTCCGGAAAAATAAAAAATCTCCCCTGCATTCTTATGCGCAGCCCCGCCGGAAGAAAAGCTGTTCCCTGGCGCAAATATACCAAATTGACAGAAGACGGATTCCTTGTTGTCATTCAGGATACCCGGAGCGCCGGAGACCCTGACGGAAAAATTTTTCCTTATCTCGATGACGGATGGGGAGAAAAAAAAGACGGATACGATACTGTTGAATGGCTGGGACAATCGGCGATGACAAACGGAAATATAGGAACACTCGGATTTTCTGCACTGGGCATCTCTCAACAAATGCTCGCTCCTACCGATCCGCCCTCACTCAAATGCCAATATATAGGCGTGGCAGCAGGCAGCATTTACCATCATGCAGCATATCCCGGAGGACAACTTCTAAAAAATCAGGTAGAAGGATGGCTTAAACTCTACGCAAAAGATCCAAGCGTTTACAGTTTCCTCTGCACGCAATCTGCGTACAACGATTTTTGGAAAAATTTTGACACAATCGATGCAGCCCATAAAATCAGCGCTCCTGCCATTCATTACGGCGGATGGTACGACACCTTTATACAAGGATCTTTAGACTCTTTTGTATCCCGTCAAACAAAAGGGAAAAAAGGGGCTTTCGGAAAACAAAAACTCATCATCGGCCCCTGGACTCATTACTGGCCGGAAAATATAAAGTTGGGCGATTTTGAAGTTCCCCTCAAAGCCCGGGAAATGCCGAAAGAATTTGCACCGCAACGGTGGTTTGATCACTATCTGAAAGGGACAATCAATAAAGTAGAGGAGCTGCCTCCGGTCACCTACTATTTAATGGGCCCTTTTGACGGAAGTCCCTCATCCGGAAATGTATGGCGTATCGCTTCGGAATGGCCGGTCCCTTCGGTCATTGTTCCTTTTTATCTGGATGACAATAAAGGACTTACGAATGAGCTTCCCGCCTTTCCGGAAAAAACCTATTCATATGAATACAATCCGGAAAATCCGGTCCCCACCTTGGGAGGACGCAATCTTTTTGTGGAATCGGGTCCGAAAGACCAAAGATCCCTCGAATCGCGCGACGATGTCATCACCTTTACAGGTCCCGCTCTTACAGAGGAGATCGAAATTATCGGGCGAATATTTGCACGGCTCTTCTTTTCTTCCGATACGAAACCGGCCGATGCGGTTGTCAGATTTTGCGACGTATATCCGGACGGAAAAAGTATTCTGATCGCCGACGGCATTTTCCATGCTCCGGTTCAGAGTGATGAATCAACCGGCATATCCGAAATTTCTGTAGACCTCTGGTCGACGGCAATCGTCATAGCAAAAGGGCATCGACTCCGCATTTCTGTCAGCGGATCGAACTACCCCCGTTATGAAAAAAGTGTGATCGAAAAAAACTCCTCTCCCGGAAAAAATACGATCTATACAGGAAAAGCCTATCCGTCATCTCTTCTTTTACCTATTGTTCCTCCAAAATCATAAAATTTGTTTCTTTATTTTGACCGGACAAGCACGATAAAAATAAAAGTTGGGCGTAGAGAACACACATGAAAATTATCATCTTAGCTGCAGGAATGGGAAGGCGTCTCGGAAACCGGACAGGTCCTAAACCGTTGACGATTTTATGTAACAATAAAAGTATTCTCGAAATGCAGATAGATTTTCTTTCCGCTCATTACGGACGGCAAAATATTGTGGTAGTGGTCGGATACAAAAAAGAGGAGATCCTCAATAAATTTCCGGATCTTTCCTATGTAGAAAATCCTGCTTATGAAAAGGAAAATACCTCAAAAAGTCTCTTACGCGCTTTGTATTTTATAGAAGATGAAGATGTATTGTGGATAAACGGCGATGTGGTTTTTCATCCCGATATTCTTCTGAAAATCGACGCATGCAAAAAATCTTCTACTGTTGTCAATAAAGGGCCTGTAGGAGAGGAAGAGGTGAAATATACATGCCGACCGGATGGTTCTCTCTTGAAAATATCGAAACAAATTTCTCACGCTGAAGGGGAATCTTTAGGAATCAATTTTTTTTATCTGAAGGATTTACCTATCCTGATAGAAAATCTTCAAAAATGCAAGGATTCCGATTATTTTGAAAAGGCCATACAACTGTCTATAGATGCAGGAACGGAGATACGGCCGATTGTCGTAGACAAAACCGAATGTGTCGAAGTAGATTTTCCGAAAGATCTTAACCGGGCAAACGAACTGCTCCTTCTATGGAATAAAGGGCAGGTAAGATGAATCAACTTAAGTAAGAAGAAATTGAACTCGCGCAGCGTTTGGAGTGCGGTGACTTGTCACCTCTTTGCCCTCGAATCGACTTGTCGAGGCGTTTTAAGCAATGTTTTTTGTTTATAGATATTCAAAAATTCGTTCAAAAAATAGTCCCTAAATTTTTAAAAACGCACCGACAAGTCGATGCGAGGGCAAAGCGGTGACAAGTCACCGCACTCCAAACGCTGCGCGAATTAAATGCATTTTATATAAAAAATACTCACCGATATGTAGGAGCTGCGTTATATGCTTCGGCAATCTCTTTTCTGATCTCTTCGAAAGATTTTTCTTTTCCAAAGGTATATTCATACATCTCTTTTCGCACCTGACCGAATACTTCCTTATCCGAAGAAATATTTTGTCCGATGATCTCATATAAATCCCCGAACCGGGCGCGTTTTATATCGACTCCGCAATTCATTAACAGTGAACGCCTGTCATTTTTTACGTTTCTATTGTCTTTATTCAAAAAAAACATGGGTCGATTGAATGCTAAAAAATCGTATCCTATAGAAGACATATCGCCGAGATAAATATCTATCTTATTGAGCATCGGATAGATAAGTTGAAAATCGGTGACAATATGTACCTGCGGATTATCCCGATATTTCCCCAAAATTTGGTAGAACAATCCGACATCATCCAGCTCTAACTGCGGATGAGGTTTGAGGATCACAGTATACTCCTCAGGAATTTTATCCAGTACATATGAAGTATATTCAAAAAATGAAGAGGACTCTTCTAAATCCATCCAGGTCGGCGCATAAAATATGACCTTCTCTCTTTTTTCTATGCTGCCGAAAATTTTCTCTTCCGCAATCCGGTCAAAAAATTCGCGGTGTTGCATGTAATAGGTATATCGATAATTCCCGGTCAAAACATAGCGATGTAACTCTTTATCCACCTGCTCATCCCGCAACATATCCAACATATTTTGCCCGTAAATCAGAGTGATGTCTTCTTTTGCAGCCTTTTTTAAATAAAATCCTTTATCGGAATATCCATGAGGAACATGAACATTTCGGATAATTTTTTTGTACTTCTCCTCTAACGGACAAAATTTCTCGCTAAAGACATCGCGATCCCATAAATCCGACATAAACAAAACATCAAAATTTTGGATGAGATATTCGGGACTGAACTCTTCATACTCCAATAATACCGGCTCAATATCGGGATAATATTTTTTACAGTCTTCATATTCTTCAGATTCAACAAGAAGAAGAGGCATTTTCATCAGAGAGGATATAGGAGCTAAATGATCGTTATAATGCGGATGTCCCGCATAATTGACGGCCGCACATTTTTTATTTTCCACTTTCCGCCGCCTCTATATTGTAAGCCGCACATCCTTGAAAGATTCTCGAATAAATTCGGATCTTTTATGGGCCAGATTTTCCTGGGCAATTTCTTCTGTGAAATTACAGAGCAGATGCGCCCTTCTGCAGGTAAAAAACAGATTGTTCAACGCTGCCGCATTGATTCCGGTTATCCACCCGAAATCAACACCTAACTTTACAAGGCTCAATGCATTGAGAGCCTCTACTGCTTCAATCTGATAGGAATGGATAAGAATCGCATACGCCCGACTCACCCGATCTTTAATCTCGGAATTTTGCGTACTTTTTATCTCTTTACGGGTAGCATATTCCTTTAAAATCAATTTTCCCGCAAAACTTTGAATATTGCTGATGATATTTTCTTCGGTCACTCCGAGTGTATAATTATTTTTAACGACCAAAATATCACCGACTACTTCGGTCGGATTGCCGTGTAATCCGGTGATCATAATACTTTCATCTGCAGTTTCATTCAGAATATCATCGATCAACTCGGTATGAATCAACGCAGGCAACTGCAAAAATACCCGCATCTGCATAGCGGTCCCGCAAAGATCCCTATCAGCTGTCAGAAATCCATAACGGGAAGAAAACGCATAACTCAGTGAAGAGCCGAGAGCAGTCTCCATTCGCACCAATCGATTCCACTGTTTTTCCGGCTCGCGACGCGTGTCGATCAACTGAAGATGCAGATGATCGCGGACATTAATAGTAGCGAGAAATTCTCCCTTTTCATCCAATATAAATGCCTCTCCCGCATGAGCTTGATTATACCCTTCTGTAGAGAGGAATCGTTCGCCTATATACTCTTTATCATACGGTCCGAGATCTTCAGCCTTACAAACGAAAAATTTTTCCGAAGTGCTTTTTTTTAAAAGACTTTCCGTTATCAATCCGACAACGCCTTTTTGTTTTTCTGTTGTTAATTTACCGGGAAAATTGAACTTATTGATGTTGCGAAACAAACTTAAAGAGGTGGAGAGCCAGACAGTATTGTCATTTTCTTTCCACGAATTCTTTTCGCTTAAAAAAGAGGAGACGGGTCGATTATTTTTTGTCATCAGGCTCCCCGCTCTCTCCGGATTCTGATTCAGATAATGTTTTTTCCGTCAGCTCATTAATTCGATCGCGCAACATAGCTGCCTGTTCGTAATCTTCCGTTTTTATCGTTTCTTTTAAAGCTTCATTCAACGCAATTAACTGTAAAGAAGAGTTCATTTCTACAATTTCTCCCGGGGCTCTGCCTATATGAAGGGTTTCATTCTTACTTTCAATGTTGAGATTCAACGGAATTTTTCCTACTGCATATAATTCATACACAATGCTATCGCTAAAAATTTCATAACAATGACTGCATCCCAAAGGATGGCCGGTCCTCACCATTTCTAAGGTAGTACCGCAATCTCCGCAAGCAAGTCCTGTCAGTAAAGCTTCTTTGTCCGAAGTTCCGGAAAGAGCTTTTCCCAAAAGCTTTTTCTGCAATTCAGGACAATCATTACACATAGAGGTTTTGTGCATGTTCCCTTTCTCTATTTCAATATATCTCACTGCAATATCTTTTTTGCATTCGTTACATTCAAGAGGTCTCTCAGGGATTTTCTCTTCTTCATTTTCTTGGGGATATTCTTCCATAAGTATATCTATCTCTAGGTAATCATAAATTTTACTATAGGGAAACCGTTCAATAATTGTAAAGCAGGGTCAGCCGCCGCTTTTTTTTTGCCTTCTTTAACTCTTGATATTAAAAGTTTCATTCATACAAAATATCAATTTTAAATTATACGGAGGTATACCTTGTTCAAATTAATACAGTCCTTTCTTTTTCTTATTTTTATAGCGACTACACCGGTCCGGGGAGACTGCTTCGATAACCTTATCAAAAAAAGTGAGATAAGCCTGGGATATACCTACAGACAGGATGATATAAAGTTTAAATTCGAAAACTCCGTTCTCGGTTTCAGCGATGAGCAAATACAGACTTTTGAACAGGTAAAAATTCAACAGGCAACATTCCTTGCCAAATTTATCACCTGCAATAAACTCTATTTTCGGGGAAAAGGTGATTACGGATGGATTTTTGACGGTCATACTCACCACACTGACGAAATTGCTATCTTCAGCTCGAAACAAAAAAGCTGTCTCAGCGACGATTGCGTGTTTGACCTTTCAGGTGGAGTCGGATACGCCCTCGATTGCGGATGCGGAACCGGATTTACCTTCGTTCCCATGTTCGGATACTCATGGAATCGCCAGGATCTTTCCGCCTCTTCATGGAAAATCGCCTCGGATACCCTTTTTGAACTAAAGCCCGGAACTTCACTGCACTGCCTCAAACGTTCCTATCTTACAAGCTGGTTCGGACCTTGGCTGGGCTTTGATATCATCCTCGATTACTTTTGCGAATGGAAACTTTTTTTTGAATTTGAATACCACTGGCCGGATTACGAAGCAACTTTTATAGGAAGAGAGGCTAAAATCGGACAGATAACCATTCACTCGCGACACAGAGATGATTGCGGTTTCGGTCAGGGATATTGCGGGAGTATCGGAGTCAAATCCGACTGTTGCGGAAACTGGTTCTGGTATGCCATGGGAGGATTCCAATCCTGGAATATCGACCACGGAAGAGGAAAATCGACAAACGGCGAACTTCACGATTTAAGTTTCGTCGACTGGACCTCTTATCAGGGAACCATCGGTTTCGGAATCGACTTTTAATTCATACTTTAATTACGGCCCCTCACTTCTTTGAGGGAGCCGTACCTTATTTTCCTCCTTTCCACTTTTATCCGCTGTTTACAAAAACTCCTCTTTCTTTTATCATTTCGTGTCTGAACACGCTGAAAATGAAACGGCAACAAAAAAGTTATTAACCCTGACATCAGGAAAAGACGGAGTTTCTCATGAAATTTTTCAAAAATATATCGGCTATTGTAGCCATGATCACACTGATCGGAACAGCACCTTCTTACAGTGACGAAGTTGAAGTATGTAGAGGTGAAGAATCCTACCAAAAAGAGCTGGAAGAAAAAGATTGGGATGCTCTTTACGACTACATCAATACAAAAAGAACAATGAATGTGCAGGAAAAAGCATGCAACCTCACAATAAGCGGTGACGTACGTGCTGACTGGAGAAACAGAACCGAAACACGATTTGAAAATGATCATCATGAATGCCTAAGAGGCGGTCACGCTTGTGACAGAGACGGACATCCGAGAGGTCGCTCCGATTATGATATCCAATTCAATTTACGTTTTGACTACGTATGCAACAGAGCATGGGCAGTAGCACACATGCAATTGGACAACAACGCAGGTATTTGCGCCAACCACAGCTCCTTTAGACGCGAAGAGATCGTCGGAGAGAACGGTGAAATTGAAGAAATCATTGTATACAACGATCCGAACGCCTTACACGGCAGCGGAACAGGATGCGATATCGATTTGAAAAAAGCCTATTTCGGTTACAATATCCTTTGTGACGGAGCTACACGCTTCGATATCGAGATCGGTCGTCGTCGTCTATACCAAATTTTTGCCTCCGAAGTACAGTTTCTGAGCCGTTTTGACGGGATCCTGTTAAAATATGACAGCACCGTTGATAATTTTGCCGATTGGTATGTACACCTGGGCGGATTCGTTGTCGATTACAACGTAAACCATTATGCATGGATCATTGAAGCAGATCTTGATAACATGTTCGATACAGGACTGGAAGCAAAATATAGCTTTATCGATTGGAGAAAAAACGGAAGAAACTTCCAACAACAAAAAAATCCTTTAGGGGCAAAATTCCTGAACTCACAGTTCACCCTTTACTATCATTTAGATCCTGATTTCTTATGTGTTCCTGCGAAATTATTCGGAGCATATCTAGTGAACCATAATGCACCGCATACAAAACTTCCTATAGGCGAAGCCGATGAAGACGGAATCATTCCGACAGAGTCTGTAAGGGCAAATCAGGCATGGTATGCAGGATTCACTATCGGAGAAGTTGTTCTTCAGGGAGACTGGTCATTCAGCGCTCAGTACCAATGGGTACAGGCAAGATCGATTCCTGATGATGATGTGTCAGGGATAGGAAACGGCAACGCTAATCGCTGCAGCTTCACGAAAGACGGAATAGGCAACACCAACTTCAAAGGCTGGAGATTGGAATTGCTATACGCTTTCACAGACAACATTACAATCGACACAAGAGCTGAGTGGTCAGAGCAATTGGATTCCCGCTTTGTCGGAGACCATTCTTTTTCTCAGTTTAAAATAGAGGCAATCTACGCTTTCTAATTTTCAAAGAACATAGAGTATCTTTAAACCCTTTAATCTTTCCGGATTAAAGGGTTTTTTATTTTGAAAAGGCAATTTCTTTTTGACTTTTTTGAAATCTATTACTATTATAGTACTTATTATAAATAACATAAGGCTAAAAATTGCTTCCCCTGCACTCTCCTCCTCTCTGGAGACAAATTCAAAGAAAAAATTTTACTAACATAGAAAAATTACTGGAATTCCTTCAACTCCCCCCCGAACTCAGCGCAAAAGTACTAAAAAAAAATTCTTTCCCCCTCAATCTCCCCTTAAGATTGGCCGAAAAAATTCCTAAAGGGACCATTGATGATCCGATCTTTCGCCAATTTGTCCCGCTTGTCGAAGAGGAAATGACCGGCTCCGAAGGATTTTCCTGCGATCCTCTCCTCGAAAATTCCTTTAAAAAAACACCAAGACTCCTCCATAAATATCACGGCCGTGTTCTTTTAGTCACAACAGGAAGCTGCGCCATGCACTGCCGATACTGCTTTAGAAGGCACTTCGATTATTTTCCGGAACCGACCTTTACCGAAGAATACCAACTGATTGCTGACGACCCTTCCGTCAATGAAGTAATCCTATCCGGGGGCGATCCCCTCTCGTTATCCGATAAAACTCTGCGTACCTTACTCGAAAATTTATCCGCAATCCCACACATAAAAAAAATTCGGTTTCACACTCGCTTCCCTATCGGCATCCCGGAAAGAATTGACGACGAATTCATTGCCCTCCTCAACTCCTGTCGCTTAAGAATTTGGTTCGTCATCCACTGTAACCATCCGAATGAATTGGACGAAGATGTATCGAATGCGTTAGAAAGAATTCAAAAATCCGGTATCGTCATATTGAATCAATCCGTACTCCTGAAAGGCGTTAATGATACACCGGAAACAATGGCAGCGCTCTGTCAACTTTTAGTCGATAAGGGTATTGTCCCCTACTATATCCACCAACTGGATAAAGTAGAAGGTGCTGCACATTTTGAAGTTCCTGAACGGGAAGGTCTTCAACTCATCGAAAAATTGCGCCGGCTTTTGCCGGGATATGCAGTGCCTCGTTATGTAAGGGAAGTAGGCGGAGACCTACACAAGACACCTCTTGAATCCTCCTGAGGAAAATAGGATATATATGGCCATAGGAGCTTCTGCAACTTCTTTAACGCAATCTTCCCCTCACCGACCGGATCCGGCACAACCGAGCAAAGGATTTCGTATTAAAAAAGCAGCAAACATAGCCTTTGTGACCTTAACTGTATTTTTTACAGTTCTGACAGCTATCTCGATCACATTTGTAGTTCTTGGCAGCATTATCTTCGAAGCAGTGGCTATTCTAAGCATATCCTCTACAATAGCAGGAATCGGAACAATAGCACTTTGTATACTCGGATTCCTTAAAGCCTGGGAAAAAATCACTCCTCATCTACCTACATGCCTTAGAGTACGAGCCAATTATATTCAATCATTGGTCTGCGGATTCTTTACAGCTCTCGTACTGACCGTGATATGGCCTTTCGATTGGACAAAAAAAAATATCAAGCCCGAAAAAATTGATCCGAATAAACCGTTGCTCATCGCAATCCACGGATTCATGGGAAGCTCCAACAATTGGATCTACCACATGAAACGCCTTCGAGAAGCGGGACACACGAATTTAGCTACAATAAATTTAGGAAACTGGTTTTTATCCATCAATGACTATGTGGAAAAGCTTCATTTGATGATTGTTGACTACGTTAAAAAAGCGCCTTTAAAAGACGGACAAAAATTGAGAATACAATTTCTGTGCCATTCTATGGGCGGACTGGTGGCGAGAAGGTATAATGAACTCTACCATACAATCGACGGAGTGGAAGTAGAAGACATTATTACCCTCGGAACCCCTCTCGACGGTACATGGCTCGCAGTATTCGGAAGGGGAAGTAAAGCAGCAGAAGAAATGATGCCCGGCTCTCCTTTCGTAAAAGGATTACAAAGTAAAGCGGCTCTGGAAGAAAAAACACGCTCCTATCATCTATGGAGTAAATCCGACTGGATTATTCCTATGAAATCGGCCTCACAAGGTGGCGGCAAAGAAAATATGACAAAAACCGATGAATTACATGCTACCGGACACGTCTCTTTTTTACTCTCAGACACGGCTGCAGACAAAACCATCCGATATTTAAAAGACGTCGAAACATTATCCCGAAGACACATAGAAGTTTAACTTCTATTTACTAATTAGCTGAGTAAAGAAAATTTCAATTCGCGTAGCGTTTGGAGTGCAGTGACTTGTCACCGCTTTGCCCTCGACTCGACTTGTCGAGGCGGTTTAAGCGATTTTTTGTGTTTGCAGATATTCACAAATTCGTTTAAAGACTAGTCTATAAACTTTTAAAACGCATCGACAAGTCGATGCGAGGGCAAAGCGGTGACAAGTCACCGCACTCCAAACGCTGCGCGAATGCAATTTCTTCTTACGTAAGGCTATTGCCTTCCTAAACGAATGTTTTCCGGAGTCTCTTCAAAATTTGAACGGAAAGGATTGATATCCAATCCGCCGCGTCGGGTATAGCGGATGTAGACACTCAGGCGATCGGGCTTACAATGCAACAGAATATCCCTGTAGATCTGCTCGACACAATGCTCTGCAAATCCGGCATGCTTTCTAAAGGAGATGATATATTGTAAAAAGGATTCTCTTTCAATTTTCTTACCGGCATAGCTAATATATAAAGAACCCCAATCGGGTTGTCCCGTGGCCAAGCAATTCGATTTCAGAAGATGACTATAAAGTCCCTCCTCTACATATTCCGAACTTGTTTTTAGGAATCCTGTATCGACTTCATACGTATCGATTTTGACGGGAAGATCGTCAAGTAAGAAACCGGAAAATTCAAAAAATCCTTTCTTTTCAAAATTAGAAATAGGAAATAGCCTCACCTCTACGTGAGCGCCGGATGCTTCGGAAAGATCTTTTTCTAAGATTTTTTGTACTTCGTTTGCATCCGAAAAAGAAGATTGATTGAAAGAATTCAAATAAAGTTTGAATGATTTAGATTCTACAACATTTTCAGAGGCACAGGAAAAAATAAACTCAGCTCCGGAAATTACGGGTTTCCCGTTTTTATCGATCCACGAAAGCTCATATCCGGTCCATATATCGACTCCGGAAAAAGGAAGTATGGAAGAAAGCTGAATTTTATCGCGGGCAAGACTTCTGGGAATGGGGTATAATAAATCGGGAGTATATGTTTCTACGTAAACGGTTGCCTGTCCGAGAGGTGACTCTTTCATCTTATTCTCCTAAAAAATTCAATTAATCTATTAATTTTAATGAGATAAGACCTTTTTGTCAAAGTCAATTTCCCCCGCCGGATTCTCTCGCTTTTTTCGCAAAGAAATATTTTTAACATAGACATATCCGGTGAGAAAAAAAAGAAGGGCCATCGGCTTATACGCTAAATATACGTCAAAAAAACACATGTTGATAAAAAAAGCGAGTATACATTTATTTAAAACGGGAGAAGAAACGGCTATATAATAAAAAAGAAGAAGATATAAACAAAATCCTATAAGACCATACTCCACAAAAATTCGGATAATTCCCCCATCCAGACCCGCCATAGCAAATCCGGGACCTATCCCCTGTAAATATGATTCCGGATGGGTAACATAAATTTTTACGGCATACACCCATTTATGTACCCGCATCCACCAACTGGTATCTTCATTGTTCGCATCGTGCTTCACAGCCTCTTTTCCTATCGGGACATACCGGACATCAATGATGTCCCAAACTTTTTGAATCAGAAGGAAATTTTTTTCCGAAAACAAATTGAGACTGCGTTTAAAAAGTGTGGATTCCTGCATCACAAGTGACTGTAAAGGCAAAAAGAGAACAAACGCACCAAAAAAAAGAAGAGAGGATCTTCGAGTAAATTTTTTCCGGATCATTTCAAACGTATAGATAAAATAAAGCACTAAATGAGCTCCGAATGCTATTCGCGATCCGTTTATCATCAAAAGATAGGCAAACACCACAAAAAGAATAAAAGAACCTATCATTTCGGAAAGTGATTCATTGAAATATTTTTTCAAGGAAATCGGAATAATTTTTTCGGGAATATAAAGCAGATAACAGAAAAAAAAATTAAGAAGCATTCCCATTTCCGAAGGAAAAGAGGCTATCCCACCGCAACGATAGGTACACAACGGCTCATAACCGAACTGACTCCAATATCCTATATAGCCCCATCTCTGAAAAATCATCAGAAAAAAATTCAAGCTAAACATGGCTACAATAATCCGGTCGACATCAAAAAATCTCCTCGCATAATATCCTATGTAGAAAAAAAGGAAATATTCGAAAATTCTTCCGGCATATAAAATATTGGCATCGACATGCAAATGTCCGATATGCACAAGAAATCTATTGATCAAAAAAGAAAACCCGGAAAAAACAGTCACGGAAAATAAAGTTTTTTCTATATTTGTGAGCTTTTTTTGGGTAGCAATATGTCCCCAAAATAAAAATAAAGCAAAAAATAACAAAAAAATATCATCCCAACGAATTCCGGCAGTTTCTCTGCCGGTAAAGGAAATGAGGTTGATTTTCGGAATAAAAAGAAGGGGCAAAGCAAGTGCGACAAAAAAATAGGCGGTTTTTTTATCAAATGCATAAAGTGCCCCATCTTCTAATGCCGAATCGGTTTTTTTATTCCATAAATATTTAAACACAGGCTACAGAAAACTCCCGACTGACTACCTTCACGACAAGATCCTGCTCCTCTTCCGTTAACCACGGATGCATCGGCAAGGAAAGTACCTCTCGCGATGCCTGTTCACAGTGAGGAAAATCGCCGTACGAATATCCGAGAGAAGCAAATACAGGTTGCTCATGCAAGCATTTCGGATAATATACCGCCGAGGGAATTCCCTCCGCTTTTAAATTCTCTGCTACTCGATCCCTCTCTTTTATCCGGATAGTATAAATGGCATACACATGACTATTCCCTTCGGCTGTCTTAGGAGAAATTCCCAAATCGCTAAATAATTCATTGTACCGATTTCCTATCTTCTCCCGCAATCTGACCTCTTTCGAAAAATGTGGAAATTTTGCAAGTAACACCGCTGCCTGAATCGTATCGAATCGTCCGTTCATCCCGAGAAGGGTATGATGATGCCTTTTTTCTCCTCCGTGAGTTCTTATAGCGCGTATCTTTCCGGCAAGTACATCATCATCAGTAAAAACAGCTCCGCCGTCTCCGTAACATCCGAAAGGTTTCGCCGGAAAAAAACTGGTGGAACTTAATAAGCCTTGAGAACAACTTTTCCTCCCGTTTTGCATTGCTCCGAAACTTTGTGCAGCATCCTGAATAATAGGAATGCCATATTTTTCAGAAAGTGCATTTAATGCGGAATAATCAGCACATTGCCCGAAAAGATCGACAGGAATGATCGCCTTCGTTTTTGATGTAATGGCTTTTTCTGCTAAATTTACATCCATGAGATAGGTGTCGGCATCAATATCGACAAATACAGGATCTGCTCCGACCAATTTGATCACCTCTGCTGTCGATATCCACGTAAACGGAACGGTAATCACCTCGTCACCCGGACCGACCTCCAAAGCCATCAGAGACATTTGCAGACTGTCTGTACCACTGGAAACAGTAATGCAGTGTGACACTCCTACATAATCTGCCAATATTTTTTCCAATTCGGCTACTTCAGGTCCCATAATATAAGAACCTCTCTCCAAAACTTTCCTAATAGCAGCATCTATCTCTTCTCTATACAACGTATACTGCTTGCCTAAATCAATAAATTCCATTTCTCATACCTCTACGCTTTAAATACATTGTCGTGTTTCGGAAAAAAATTGCGGGTGTCAATCACAGGCACATTATATGACAAAATTTTCTCCGGAGAAAAAAGGCTGTGATCCGTTGCCAACACAAAACAGGCATACTCACTCGTTAACGGTACGCTCTCTTTTCCTTTCAAAAATTCATACTCTCTCGTCATCCCTATCTTCGGGAAATACGGATCATGATACTCGACGACAGCCCCTTTTTCCTGCAAAAGTCTGATCAACTCCAAACTGGGACTTTCCCGCATGTCGTCAATATCCGGCTTATAAGAAATTCCCAAAATCAAAATTTTTGACCCTCGCACAGGTTTTTCATATAAATTGAGGCAATCCTGAATTTTCAACGTGACATATTCCGGCATCGAACGGTTGATTTCTCCAGCCAATTCGATAAATCGAGTGCGTATACCAAACTCTTTCGCCTTCCAAGTCAAATAAAACGGATCGATAGGAATACAATGTCCCCCTAATCCCGGCCCCGGCTGAAAAGGCATAAATCCGAACGGTTTTGTCGAAGCGGCTTTAATCACTTCCCACACATCAATTCCCATCTTATCACAAATAATTTTCATCTCATTGACAAGGGCTATATTGACGCTCCGGAAAATATTTTCAAATAATTTTGAAGCTTCTGCCACACGAGTCGATTGCACGGCAATCACCTCATCAATAGCCAACTCATAAAGCGCTTTTGCAAAATCTAAACTTTTCTTATTGGCTCCACCGACCAGTTTGGGAATATTTTTAGTGGAATAAGATGCATTTCCGGGATCTTCTCTCTCCGGACTAAACGCGAGATATAAATTCTCTCCGACTTTTAAATCGCCTCGCGATTCTAAAATAGGTTTCACAATCTCTTCGGTAGTCCCGGGCCATGTAGTACTTTCCAACGATACAAGTGTGTGAGGAGCAAGATAAGGGGCAATATTTTTACAGGTGTCTACAATGTAGCTTAAATCGGGCTCTAAATGATGATTCAAAGGGGTCGGCACGCAAATAATGACAGCATCACACGAAGAAATATAAGAAAAATCCGATGTGGCCGACAATTTTTTCTTTTTCCCCGATTCTATCAACCTTTCATTCGAAATGTGTTTGTAATAGCTTTTTCCTCCGGAAATGGCGGTGATTTTCTCCTTATCGATATCAAATCCGACAACAGCTACCGAAGACTCCGCAAATGTCAAAGAAAGGGGTAATCCGACATACCCAAGTCCGACAATGGCTACCGAGATGTTTTTAG
>Ga0206889_1029_pt1 | contig 30795 bp, 33 predicted proteins | sample Alteio_BWOrgHeat_57_FD_153245 | JGI IMG/M metagenome (GOLD analysis project Ga0206889, IMG submission 153245) | Enriched cells from forest soil in Barre Woods Harvard Forest LTER site, Petersham, Massachusetts, United States - Alteio_BWOrgHeat_Nextera5 ... | reverse complement strand
ATCCCGGTATTCCTGTACTGGACATGCATCTCATCGATCTGAAGCCATTTATGATCGGCGATATGATCTTTATGAGGATGTGTGAATAATACTGCATCGAGTTTTTTTACTCCTTCCCTCAACATCTGGCTACGAAAATCCGGAGTAGTATCTACTACAAAACTGGTGGTAGCGCTTTCTACCAAAATGCTGCTGCGAAAGCGTTTATCTTTTGTATCGGTTGAGCGACAAACTTCACAATCGCAGGCGATCATAGGAACGCCACTGCTGGTACCAGTTCCAAGGAATGTTATTTTTAATGGAGGAGAAAACATTGTAGTAATATACTACGAAGATAATATAAATCGAGCGAGTAGTGAATGGCTGGTAGCAAGTACTACCCGCTATTTGCTGCTAACTACTTGCTATTTTTCTACTGGTACGCTCATGACTTCATCATACACTTTTTGACTTTCGTGTGTGAGCGAATCAAAGTTGATATCTAATTGGGGCATGAGGTCGACCAGGGTATTGATACGGCCTTCTGTTTGAAAGAATTTATTTAGCACCACCACTCTTTTGGCTTGTAAAATGCAGTAGCCGCTTTGGAAATTACCTCTCTCGTAGCGGATCACATAACCGGCCTCTTCTATCACTTTTTCTATCTTATCTAATACTGTCTGCGTGTACTTCATAAAACAATGTTTATAGCCTGAACAATAAACTGATACGAAGTTAAAACCACTGTATTACTTTAAGGTTTTAAGTTATCACCGAATGTTGAAATCTTTTTGATCAATAGAGGGATAGATCTTACTTATTCGTCATACGTATCACCGGCACGATCATCTCTTCTAAGCTCACACCGCCATGCTGGAAGGTATTGCGGTAATAATTCACAAAATGATTGTAGTTATTGGGATAACATAAGAAGACATCCGGCTTGGCGAATATAAAAGCCGAATTAACATTGGGTATAGGAAGCGCTATCTCGCGCGGGTCTTTAAATGCCAGCACATCTTTTGCCTCATAATTTAAATTACGGCCATGTTTGTACCGAAGATTGGAAGTGGTTTGTTTATCACCGATCACTTTAGCCGCTGTTCTTACCCGTACGCTTCCATGATCAGTACCTACGATCAACGTTAATTTTTTATCCGCTATTTTTTTCAATGCATGATTCAACGGAGAATGTTCAAACCAGCTTTTGGTGATGCTTCTGTAACTGATCTCATCACCCGCCAGCTCTTTCAACACTTCCATTTCTGTACGTGCATGACTTAGCATATCCACAAAATTGTAGACAATGATATTGATATCGTTCTGCAACATATTGTGCATATTGTCTACCAGCTTTTGTCCGTCATTATTATTCGTGATCTTGGTGTAAGAATATTTAAGATCGCCTTTGCCCAATCTTTTGAGTTGTGCTTTAAAGAATTCTTCTTCATGCAAATTCTTTCCGCCTTCTTCATCATCATTTTTCCATTGAACCGGAAACACTCTTTCAATATCAACCGGCAATAAACCTGCGAAGATCGCATTGCGCGCGTATTGTGTAGCAGTAGGTAAAATTGCGTAGAAGGTTTCTTCTTCCTGTATCCTAAAACTTTCGCTGAATACAGGTTGAATTGTTTTCCATTGATCAAACCGCAAATTATCGATCAACACAAAAAACAACGGCGTGCCTTTTTCTAAATGCGGGAATACTTTATACTTTAATAAATTATGGCTCATGATCGGCGCATCCGTACTTTTAGGATTTACCCAACCGGCATAATTCTTTGAAATGAATTTGAAGAACTCTGTATTGGCTTCTGCTTTTTGTGTTTGAAAAACTTCCTGCATTTCCGGACTATCACTTTTCTTCATTTCTAATTCCCAATACACTAATTTTTTATAGATGTCCATCCAACCATTGTAATCCGGATTGCTGCTTAGCGCCATGAACAAGCTGCGAAATTCCTGTTGATATGCAGAAGTGGTTTTTTCTGCTACCAATCTTTTATTGTCGATGATCTTTTTAAGGCTAAGCCAAACCTGGTTGGGATTTACCGGTTTGATGAGATAATCACTTATCTGCGAACCGATGGCATCATCCATCAAATTCTCTGCTTCGTTTTTTGTGATGAGTACAACAGGCAGGTGACTTTTAAATTCTTTGATCTGTTGCAATGTTTGCAAACCTGTAATGCCGGGCATTGTTTCATCCAACAACACTACATCAACGGCATTCTCTTTTACGTATTCCACCGCATCAAAACCATTTGTTTTTGTCTCTACTTCGTATCCTTTACCCTCCAAAAATAGTACCTGTGAAGTAAGACTATCAATTTCATCATCCACCCAAAGTATTCTGGCTATGCTCATTTATACAAGTTAATTAAAGTTCAGTAGTATTTAGACAAAAATAATTGATTCACTGGATGCTTTTGTAGCTTTGTGCGGGTTTATAGCGCTTTTAACACTTTGAATTAACAGTACATGGCTTTTCGCAAAATAATCAATGACCCTGTTTATGGATTTATCACCATTGATGATGAATTGATCTACCAGGTGATCTCACATCCATACTATCAGCGCCTGCGCCATATTCATCAAATGGCGATGGCTAACCTGGTTTATCCGGGTGCAGTACACACAAGATTGCATCATACACTCGGCGCTTATCATTTAATGTGCTGCGCGCTCAATGAATTAAAAAGTAAAGGCGTTGATATTACACCCGAAGAAGAACAAGCCACCAAGCTCGGCATTCTTTTACATGATCTGGGGCACGGACCTTTTAGTCATGCGTTGGAAAGTGTACTGATAGAAGGAACAAGTCATGAAGAGATTTCTTTATTGATGATGGAGGATCTCAACAAACAATTCGACGGACGTTTGCAAATGATGCTGGATATATTCACCAATCAATATCCTAAGAAATTTTTACATCAGCTGATCAGCGGGCAATTGGATACCGATCGATTGGATTATTTAACAAGAGATAGTTTTTTTACCGGTGTAAGTGAAGGCGTTATTGGTTATGATAGAATATTAAAAATGCTGACCGTTCACAAGGGCGAATTAATGGTAGAAGAAAAAGGCGTTTATTCTATCGAGAAATTTTTAGTGGCGCGGAGGTTAATGTACTGGCAGGTGTATTTACATAAAACGGTTTTATGTGCAGAGCAAATGTTGAAACAGATCATTCGTCGCGCTAAATATATTAAAGCATCAGCAGCAGAGCCGCTCAATTATTTTTTACAACGAACATCCGGACCAATAGACTTAAAAGAATTTTGTAAGCTGGATGATTATGATGTGTTGTTTGCGATAAAAAAATGGTGTGATCATGAAGACAAAGCCCTGGCAACGTTGTGCAGTGGTATGATCAATCGAAAATTATTGAAAGTAAAATTCTTTTCAGAACCGGTTGATAAAAAATTGTTCGAAGAAAAAACTGCAGAAGCTTGCAAAAAATTAAATATTAGTGCAGAAGATGCTTCGTGGCTGGTGTTCACCGGAGAAGCAGTGAGCAGAACTTATAATTTTGAAGACGAGAATATTCATATCTTATATAAAGACGGGACGGTAAAAGATATCTCAGAAGTGGACAATGCCCTTATCAATCAAAATCTAAAGGGCAAGATTAAAAAATATTACATTTGTTACCTTAGATAAGGAACAACTAGCTTGCAATTTGAAAAAGAAATAGAACTATGCAATTTTCTGCAGTACAAATAGCCATGATCGTTAATGGCAAAGTGGAGGGTAATGCCGAAGTAACCGTTGACTCTTTTGGTAAAATTGAAGAGGCTCAACAAGGACAGTTGGCATTTTTGTCCAATCCTAAATATGAAGAATATCTTTATAAAACAGGAGCTTCTGTTGTATTAATAAATGAAGCGCTGGAATTAAAACAAGCTGTAACTGCTACACTTATTCGGGTAACGGATCCGTATACCGCCTTCGCTACTTTATTGGATAAATACCAACAATTACAAACACAACAATTAAAAGGCATCCAGGAACCTTCTTATGTAGATAAGACGGCTACTGTTGGTGAAAATGTTTTGATAAGCGCATTTGCCTACATCGGCGAAAAGGCAAGTATCGGCAATAACGTAAAAATATTTCCGCATGTATTTGTAGGAGCCAACGTGGTGATCGGAGAAAATTCTATCATTCATCCCGGTGCAAAAATTTATCATGATTGCGTGCTGGGTAAAAATGTAGTGATACATGCCGGTACTGTTATCGGTGGTGATGGTTTTGGTTTTGCCCCGCAGTCAGATGGCAGCTATAAAAAAATTCCGCAGATCGGTAATGTGATCATTGAAGATAATGTGGAGATCGGCTCCAATACTACGGTTGACAGGGCTACCATCGGAAGCACTATCATTAGAGCAGGTGCCAAATTGGATAATCTTTTACAGATCGGGCACAATGCCGAAGTTGGTAATAATGTTATCATCGCCGCACAATCGGGTGTGAGTGGAAGTACCAAGATCGGTAATAACGTGATGATCGGCGGACAAGTTGGTATTGTTGGTCATATACAAATAGCAGACGGCAGCAAGATAAACGCACAAAGCGGCGTAAGCAAATCCATTAAAACACCTAATACTACGGTGACCGGCTCACCTGCACACGATTTTACCGCAGCATTGCGTAGCCAGGCCATTGCCCGCAATCTTCCAGAACTGGAAAAAAGAATCAAAGAACTGGAACAACTGGTTAAAGCATTAACCGAAAAAAACAAGTAGGCATTACCGGTAGCAGCAGCTTCATCCATACAAATGATCAACACAATAAAACAAACAATCAGGGAAGATAAGAAACTGCAGGCATTGCTGTTAACGGGATTCCTGATCCAATTGATCACCTGTATCATCCAGGTTGGTTTTTATCATCCCGATCAGCATTTTCAGATCATCGAATTCTCTTCTTTTCAATTACACAAAGCGTCCGGCGCATCGCATGTTTGGGAAATGACGGATTATATCCGTTCCAGTTTACAGGTCTATTGTTTCTCTGCTTATTCCATCCTTTGTAATTTTATAAAGATCAATGATCCTTTCCTGCAACTGACGATACTCAGGATCATTCTTGGTTGTTCCATGTTTGCATTGTTCAACGGGATGGCCCTTTATTATTTTAAAGAAGGGAATAGAAAAGTATTGTATTATGTTTTGCTGCTGCTCAATCTATCCTGGCTATTTCCCTATGTAAGAACATTGTTCAGCGGTGAGATCATGTCTTCGCTCTTTTTCTTTGGCGCCCTTTTTTGGTATGATGTAAAAAGAAGAGGTGAGGAAGATCGCAGCAAGCCATTCGTGACCGGACTTTTATTCGCATTGGCATTTTTCTTTCGTTTCCAAATGGCCTTTGCCATTATAGGATTTGGTTTATGGATGGTATTGTTTGAACGAAATTTTAAAAAGATATTCATACTGATAGCAGGATTCATAGTAGCATCCGCTATCTGCGTATACCTGGATTGCCATTTTTATCACGAATGGATCTTTACGCCTTACCGTTATTTTGATGCAAATATCAACAAGGGTGTTGCTGCATCTTTCGGCACTTCCAGCTTCATGATGTACATCGGTGTATTGGTTGCTGTGATCGCAACACCACCATTAAGCATTGCATTACTCTGGTATGGATTAAAAGGTTGCTATAAAAAATATAACCATGCGCTGGTGCTATCCGTCCTGGTATTTATCATCGGCCATTGTATGGTGGGTCATAAAGAAGAACGTTTTCTTTTTCCGGTATTCAATGCATTGCCTATTATCATTGGCTGGGGACTGGATGATTTTATTGAATACTATAACTCCTGCAAAAAATGGATTCGTGGTTTAATAAAAACAATGCTGGCATTTAGTATTGGTCTTGATCTTATTTTATTGGTCCTGTTCACCATCACACCTTATTCACAAACGGTTTATTTTTCTTCTTTAATAAAAACAGCATTCAATAACCAGAACCAAACGATCTATTGCCTTTCGCGTACACCACTGGAAACAGAGAGCAGGTTGCCCATGGTTTTTTATGCGACAGGGATGAATGTGACATTTAAAAAAATATCCACCAATGACTCGGTGCGTTATTTCAAAGACGCTACTTATATCGCAACAACGTTCACCCAGGTTCAGGATAATCGTTCAATGATGGATAGCTTGGGTTATCAACCGGTATTTTATTCATCCCAAATGCTGTGGGAAATAAATGAATACCTCGATTCAAAAAAAATCAACACGATCAACGATATTTGGGTATTGTATAAGAAGAATAACTAATGTCTTGCCCATAAACACCCTATAAACTGTAAATATTTATCTTTGCCAAATGAATGCAAATTTCAATGCTGATAAACAGCATACTTTAATGACTGCTGTTAGCATTTCCGGAACCGGGCTCCACACCGGAATTAATGTAGATATGACCCTGAAACCCGCTAATCCCGGCTTTGGTTACCAGTTCCAACGTGTTGATCTTCCCGGCCAACCGATCATAAAAGCAGATTGCGACCTTGTTACCGACACTTCCAGGGGCACAACGCTGGAACAGGGAGCTGCCAAGATCAGCACGGTAGAACATATCCTTGCTGCCCTGGTAGGAATGGGAGTAGATAATTGCCTGATCGAAGTAAACGGACCCGAAATACCAATCATTGATGGCAGCAGCGAACCCTTTGTACAAATAATTGAAGAAGTTGGCGTGGTGGAACAGGATGCTGCAAAAGCATGGTACACCATTGATACCAATATTTCTTATTATGATGATAAGAAACGTGTGGAAATGACCTTGTTACCTTCTACAGAATATAAAGTAACTACGTTGATCGACTTTAATAGTCCGGTGTTGGGAACACAACATGCCGGATTAAAATCAATGAAAGAATTCAAGGCAGAGATCGCACCTTGTCGTACGTTTTGTTTTTTACACGAACTGGAAGCATTGCTGCAACACAATCTGATCAAAGGCGGTGATATCAATAATGCTATTGTTGTTGTTGACAGACCCGTGACTGATGAAGAAATGAATCGTTTGGCAAAAGCTTTTGGCAGACAAAATATTGAAGTGAAGAGCGAAGGCTATTTGAATAATCTTGAACTGCGTTTTCCAAACGAACCTGCACGTCATAAATTACTGGATGTGATCGGTGATCTTGCATTGATCGGCTATCCTATCAAAGGGCATATCATTGCCAACAGACCAGGACATAGTTCTAACGTAGAATTTGCAAAGAAGATAAAACAATACATCAAGAAGAATAAGCATACCAAAGATGTTCCGGTGTACGATCCTACACAACCGCCGGTGTACACACTTCAACAAATTGAAAAGACACTTCCGCATCGTTACCCGTTCTTATTAGTAGATAAGATCATCGAACTAACGGACAAGCATATAGTAGGAATCAAGAATGTTACGTTCAATGAATTTTTCTTCCAGGGTCACTTTCCGGGCAACCCGGTAATGCCGGGTGTATTGCAGGTAGAGGCATTGGCACAAACAGGTGGTTTGCTATGTATTAACGCAATGCCTGAAGGACAATACGATACGTATTTTCTTAAAATAGATAACTGTAAATTCAAGCAGAAAGTAGTGCCGGGTGACACCATGCTTCTTAAAATGGAGCTGATAGAACCTATTCGCCGTGGTATTTGTGTGATGCGTGGAAGCGTGTATGTAGGAAACAAATTATGCACCGAAGCGGATCTTTCTGCACAATTGGTAAAAAGACCTTAAACCATCCTTAGGGGGTTTAATATTTAATATATTTGCACATAAAAAATTTATAACCATTGGATATTCCTAAGGAGTTGACTCAAAAGGGTATCAGTAAAAAAATACCTCTGGAGGTTCATGATATGATTCATCCACATACCTATATTCACCCCAATGCAAAATTGGCTACCAATGTAAAGGTTGATCCGTTCAGCGTGATCCACCAAAACGTAGAGATCGGTGATGGAACCTGGATAGGGAGTAATGTTACTATCATGGAAGGTGCGCGAATTGGAAAGAATTGTCGCATATTTCCGGGCGCTGTTATTGCTGCTATCCCACAAGATCTTAAATACGAAGGCGAACAAACTACTGTTGAGATAGGTGATAATACTACTATTCGCGAATTTGTTACGATCAATCGCGGCAGTAAAGATAAATGGACCACCAAAGTAGGTAACAACTGTTTGATCATGGCCTATAGCCATATCGCGCATGATTGCATTGTTGGCAACAACTGTATCATGAGCAACAACACGCAAATGGCCGGGCATGTGGTATTAGGCGATTACGTTATCCTTGCCGGGATGTGCGCTATCCATCAGTTTGTACAGATTGGTCAGCATGCCTTTGTAAGTGGAGGTAGCCTGGTAGGTAAAGATGTACCTCCTTATATAAAGGCAGGCCGTACACCATTAAGCTATGCCGGTGTAAATTCTGTCGGATTAAAACGTCGTGGTTTTTCTTTGGAAAGGATCAATCATATTCTCGATATCTATCGCATTATCTACAATAAAGGAATGAATACTTCACAGGCACTCAACTTTATTGAAGAGGAATTACCTGCAACAGACGAACGTGACGAGATCGTAACCTTTATACGTGATAGCGGGCGCGGTATCATCAAGCGCTTCAGTAAGGGAAGTTCGGATGAAGAATAATCATGCAAATCAATCTAACCAATCTTGGCAAACGGTATAATAGAGATTGGATATTTCGCCACCTCGATTACACCTTTTCTGAAGGTAAAAAATACGCGATCACCGGGCCAAATGGCTCAGGGAAATCTACCCTGCTGCAGATCATTGCAGGAGCAGTTTCACACAATGAAGGAACGATAAAGTACACGATCAACAATCAATTCACTTCTTCAGAAGAGATACATCAACGGCTTTCTCTTGCAGCACCCTATATGGAGTTGATAGAAGAAATGACCGCCAAAGAACTACTGGAATTTCATTCTACTTTCAAAAGCTTACGGTTACCTATAAACGAAATAATAGCGATCGTTGGATTGAGTAAAGCTACCAACAAACAGATCCGTTATTACAGCAGTGGTATGAAACAGCGCTTAAAACTGGCCCAGGCTTTTTTTAGTGAAGCGCCGATCTTATGTTTAGATGAACCCACCACCAATCTAGATGCGGCAGGCATTGCAGTGTATGATCAATTGATCGATCAGTATACAAACAACCGAATGGTATTGATCAGCAGCAATGATGAACAGGAATATAAATGCTGTGATGAAGTAATAAAGATAGAATACTTTAAAAAAGCTTAACGCTTGCTCGCCATGATCAGGTTCAGATCGGTATATTTTAAATTAAAGCGTTCGCTTAAATATAAATTCGTCAGCGATCCTTTGAATAAGTAAATACCTGAACGGATATTAGGCTTCAACCAAACCAGGTTTTCTATTCCTCCATTATCGGCCATCTCCAATAACAAAGGCATTAATACGTTGCTGATCGCCTGTGATGCCGTACGTGCAAAGCTGCTGGGGATATTGGGCACGCAATAATGTATCACATCGTATTTTCTGTATATCGGATCTTCCTGGCTGGTCACTTCACTGGTCTCAAAACAACCGCCCCTGTCAATACACACATCTACGATCACTGTGCCCGGGCGCATATTGCTTACCATCTCTTCCGAAACAACGATAGGTGTTCTTCCACTATTACTATTCAATGCACCTACTGCCACATCGCAGGTCTTTAATTGCTTCGCCAATATCTTAGGTTCAATGACTGATGTCCATAATCGTCCGCCAATATTATTCTGCAATCTTTTTAAACGATAGATACTGTTATCGAAGATCTTTACGCTGGCACCCATTGCCAATGCCGTACGTGCCGCATATTCACCTACGATACCGGCGCCAATAATAATTACTTTGGTGGGTGGTATGCCGCTGATACCCCCTACCAATACACCTTTTCCATTATTGGCATTACTTAGATATTGTCCGGCGATCAACATTACCGCGCTACCGGCGATCTCACTCATACTTCTTACAATAGGATTATGGCCGGTATCATCTTTAAGGTTCTCAAAACTCAGTGAAGTGATCTTTTTCTCCATCATCTTCTGCAATATCTCGCGCTTCATCACCGATAAATGTATGGGCGAAATGATACATTGGTTCAAATGCAACAACTCACACTCAGATTCACTCACCGGTGCACTCTTCACCAGCATACTACATTCGTACACAGATTTTTTATCATATACGATCTGTGCTCCGGCTTCGCTATAATCCCTGTCGGTATAGCTTGCGCCTTCTCCCGCCTTTGTTTCCATCACCACGCGATGACCGTTGGCGACCATCACGCCTACCGCTTCCGGAGTAAGTGCAATGCGGTTCTCTTTGAACGAAGTTTCCTTTGGTATGCCTAAAAACAAGGACGTTCCCCGTGGTTTTACGTCGAGCATTTCTTCCATCGTTTCATACGTGATCGTTGGAGATACAAAAGGTTTAGTCGTTGCCATACAGTAAAGTAAAAATTAATAATTGAAAACGGAAAATTATTACCATGCTATTTTCCTTATTTCTTCGCTTATGGCCGAAATATGGACATGAAGGGTTTTATCAGGAAAGATACCGGGTGCAATATCCGGCCATTCTACCAAACAGAGGTTACCCGAATAAAGGCAATCTTCTATGCCTGCAGCTGTTGCTTCTTCATTGCTCTTTAAGCGATACAAGTCAATATGATAAACAATCTCCCCGTTTATAGTGTTATATTCATTGATAATTGGAAAGGTAGGACTGCCCACAGTATCGGTTACACCGGCAATCTTACATAAAGCGCTGATAAAAGTTGTTTTACCGGCGCCCATTTGTCCGTGAAAAGCCAATACCTTGTACCCTTGTGAAGATCCAAGCAATGTTGTTGCTGCATCATGTATGTTACCAAGACTAAATCTTAACTCCATGATGCAAAGATATTTTAAATTTATACGATGGAAAAAGTAGAATGGCAAGTTGAGGGAATGAGTTGCACGAATTGTGCATTAACCATTTCTAAATACCTTCAAAAAGAAGGAATGAAGAATGTGAACGTCAATTTTATTGGCGGTGACGTTAGTTTTGACCTGGATGAACATAAAACCAAAGAAGAAATATCAAAAGGAATAAAAGGGTTAGGCTATAAAGTAATGGAAGAAGATCATTCCGGTCATCATCATTCAACAGCAAAAAAAGGTTCGGGTTTTCTCTCCACCCAATTCCAACGTTTTCTTTTTTGCGTTCCGTTTACATTGTTGTTGATGTCTCATATGCTGTTGCATATTCATTTACTGATGGATCCATGGATACAGCTGATCGTTTGCTTACCTGTATTTATAGTCGGCATCCGGCATTTTGGTATGAGTGCGGTAAGAAGTTTGTTAAAAGGTGTACCCAATATGGATGTATTGGTCGCCCTTGGATCAACCGCTGCATTTGTTTATAGCCTGATCGGTACGATCGGCAATTTCGGTATGGAGTATGTTTTTTATGAAACAGCTGCTACCATCATCACATTGATCTTCCTGGGAGAATTCATTGAAAATAAAGCCGTACAACTTACGCAAAAAGAACTCACCAAATTAAGCCATAGTCAAAAAGTAATGGCCAATATGATCGCGTTTGATGATGAGCATAAAGAAAATATTTTTCCGGTAGAAAGCACACAGCTTCGGGTGGGCGATCTTATATTAATTAAAAGCGGTGAACAAGTGCCAACCGATTGTAAGATATTATCAGGTGATGCACATGTGAACGAGGCATTGCTGACCGGCGAAAGCACTCCTATCCGCAAAACAGCAAAAGACACTTTACTAGGCGGCAGTATTTTGGCAGATGGTATTATCAGGGCACAGGTAACTGCTACCGGAAAAGATACTGTACTCAGCAATATTTTATATTTAGTAAAACAGGCACAGGGTGAAAAACCTCCTATTCAACAACTGGCAGATAAGATAAGTACCATCTTTGTTCCAACAGTGGTAGGTATTGCCTTGCTGACATTCGCGCTTAATTATTTTCCTTTTCATATTGATCTTACGCATTCATTGATGCGCAGTATTGCGGTATTGGTCATCTCTTGTCCCTGTGCAATGGGATTGGCAACGCCGGCTGCTGTTGCTGTTGGATTGGGAAGAGCGGCAAAGAATGGTATTCTTTTTCGCGATGCAAAAAGTTTGGAGCTGTTCAAGAATATCCGCAACGTAGTATTTGATAAAACGGGGACATTGACCAAAGGAAATATTTCCATTGCAAGCTGGCATGTGCAAACCAATACCATTAGTGAAAACGAATTTAAAGCGATCGTTTTCTCTTTAGAAAAATATTCCAATCACCCGATCGCAAAAGCAGTAGCAAAAGCATGGAAGACAAACGCCATCGCATGGCAAAAGATCGAAGAGATAAAAGGTATTGGCATGAAGGCAACTGATAAAGAAGGGAATATTTATCAATTGGGTTCTTCTAAAATTGTTGCAGGAATAGCAAATGATACAACGCACACTGCTTATCTCTTAAAAAATAATTCATTGGTTGGATGGTTCGATCTGGAAGATGAGATAAGACAAGAGGCTAAAAAAGTGATCGAATACTTACATTCAAAAAAAATCAAGACTTATTTATTAAGTGGTGATAGTTTAGATCGTTGTAAAAAAGTTGCGGATGCGTTGGGCATTGATAAAATCTATGCAAGCAAGTCTCCTGAAGAAAAATTAATGATTGTAGAACAATTAAATAATGCCGTACCAACAGCAATGGTGGGCGATGGCATTAATGATGCGCCTGCATTGGCAAAAGCCACGATCGGTATCTCCATGAGCGAGGCTACACAAATAGCAGTACAAAGTGCACAGGTCGTTTTAATGAACAATGGTATTGAACATTTGCCATTGGCATTAGGATTGGGAAAACATACATTTATTACCATTAAAGAAAATCTTTTCTGGGCCTTTTTCTATAATGTGGTGGCTATTCCTGTTGCTGCCATTGGTTTATTAAATCCCGGCATTGCCGCATTGGCAATGGGGTTGAGTGATGTGGTGTTGGTCGCCAATTCCATTCGTTTGAATTACCGGAAGGTGATATAGGAATTTGTCTGAACGGGGATTTGGGTAGATTATTGGGATTTAGGGGATCGCACATCCTTTTCATCTGATCATCCACCCAAATCCCCGTTCAGACAAAAGAAGTTAATTTTACGCTTGCTTGACGAACATCCAACAAATACTAAAACAATATTGGGGGCACGAATCTTTTCGCCCGTTACAGGAAGATATTATCCATGCTGTAATGGAAGGAAAAGATACACTGGCCTTACTTCCAACCGGCGGTGGCAAATCCATTTGCTTCCAGGTGCCGGCATTGGCACAGGATGGGATCTGTTTAGTGATCAGTCCGCTAATCGCATTGATGAAGGACCAGGTGGAGAATTTAAAAAAGAAAGGAATTGGTGCATTGCAGATCTATTCGGGCATGAGTTTTATCGAAGTAAAAAAGACATTGCAGAATGCGGCTTTTGGTAACTATAAATTTTTATACGTTTCGCCGGAAAGATTAGAAACGAATCTCTTTTTAGAATACCTCCCTTCAATGAAGATCAGTCTGATCGCTGTGGATGAAGCACATTGCATCTCTCAGTGGGGTTATGATTTTCGTCCTTCGTATTCAAGGATCTCGGCATTGCGCGAACAATTACCCAAAGTACCGGTGCTGGCATTAACCGCTTCCGCAACCAAAGAAGTGCAGGATGATATTTGTGTGCAGCTCGGTTTTAAAAAAGACCATCAGCGTTTTCAACCATCCTTTGAACGGCCCGAGCTTTCGTACAGTGTTTTTAATGTTCCATCCAAACAAAATAAACTGGTGGAGATATTAAGCAATGTAGCGGGACAAGGAATTGTTTATTGCAAAAGCCGTAAGCAAACCAAAGAGATCGCTGAATGGTTAACCTTAAATGGAGTCGCCGCAGATCATTATCATGCGGGATTGAATAATGAAGAGCGCAATAAAAAACAGGAAGCATGGATCAACAATAAAACAAGAGTAATCGTTAGTACCAATGCATTTGGTATGGGCATTGATAAAGCAGATGTAAGAACAGTGGTGCATCATAGTATTCCGGATTGTTTGGAAAATTATTACCAGGAAGCAGGAAGAGCAGGAAGAGATGGGAAGAGAGCGTATGCCGTGCTTTTGTATAATACTAAAGAATCAGATGATCTTCAATCGCAGGCCGATATTCGTTATCCATCTGCAGAAGAAATAAAAAAAGTGTATTCGGCTGTGATGAATTTCCTGCAAATAGCCGCGGGTAGCGGAGAAGGAACAAGTTATGATTTTGATATCGCTACTTTTTCCGAAGCATTTAAAATAAATATATTCACTGCCAACTACGTATTAAAAACATTGGAGCAGGAATCTGTCCTCAGTTACAATGAGGCCTTCTTTAAACCATCAACGATCGTATTTACCGTTGAAAGAAGTCAATTGGAAGATATTGAAAAACTACACCCGACATTGGAACCTATCATCAAGGGATTGCTGCGTTCATATGAAGGCATTTTTGATTTTCCTTCTATTGTTTTAGAAACACAGTTAGCGAAGTTTGTAAAAATGAATATTGAAGTGGTGAAACGATCTTTACTGCAGTTACGTCAATTGGGTATCATTGATTATACTCCCCAAAAAGAAAAGCCTCAACTCACCCTTTTACAAAACAGGATGTATGCCGATAGTTTTAAGATCGACCTGGTCAATTATCATAAACGGAAAGCCAATTTTGAAAGAAGGATCAAAGCGATCGGCAATTATGTGAACAGCGCCAATATTTGCCGCAGCCAGTTCATTGCATCCTACTTTAATGATACAGCTGCCAAAAAATGCGGTATCTGCGATAATTGTATCAATGAAAGAAATATCAACCTAACGACAGAGGAATTGGATGCCATCATGGAACATATTTTTCAACTGGTTAAAATTGCTCCGCAACCGGTGGAAGAATTATTGAAACGATTGGCCGGCATTAAAAAAGAAAAGCTTTGGAAAGTGATCAATTACCTGCAAAGCGAAAAAAAGCTGGCAACGAACAGTAATGGAGATATTATCTTTTATGAGAATATGCCTGTTTGATCCGGGAAAGATCCGATCCTTCATATTATAAAATAAAAAAAGGGACCAAGATAGAAATCTAGTCCCGTTTTAAAATCCAATATCCTATGAAAAACCGAGGCGAAGTTAACTGGGAAAATGGGTTTTAACAAGAAAATTTATATCTTTTTACCCATAACTTATTAAGAATATAAAATGTATTATATTTGTAATTAATTATATGTCAATATCTTACAAAAAACATATGTATAGTATCATAATACAAATGTTAAAATTATCATAATGCGCTGATCTCATATTTTAGGTAGTTTTATGGTTAAAGCAGGTATTTTTTTGATATGAGACTGTCTAATTTTCACAATTCTTTAATTAAACATTTACTCTTTAAACATATCAAACAATAGTTGTACACTATATTCACCATCCTGAAAATGATTATATTTATATACGCTTAAAACCACATAAAAATGGAAACCGCAAAACCCAAAATATTGCTTTGTGAAGATGATCCCAACCTTGGGATGGTCTTAAAGAACTACCTCGAATTGAATGATTATGATGTTGTCCTTGAAAGGGATGGCAAACTAGGCTTAGCCGGTTTTCAACGCGAAAGATTTGATATCTGCCTTTTAGATGTGATGATGCCCAATATGGACGGCTTCGCATTGGCTGAAGCGATCCGCGATATCAATCCGGATGTGCCTTTATTCTTCCTGAGTGCAAAAACAATGAAAGATGATATCATCCAGGGTTATAAACTGGGTGCTGATGATTATATCACCAAACCATTTGACAGTGAAGTATTGCTGTTGAAAATAAAAGCGATCCTTAAACGCAATGAAGAATTGCACAAGGAAGAAGTGAATGCAGAGTTTGATATGGGTAAATACCATTTCAATCCTCGTTTACGTGAATTAAGTGCTGATGGAAAAACACAGGTGTTGTCCCCAAAAGAAAATGAATTACTGAAAATGCTGAGCGAATACAAGAATGATCTGTTGCCAAGAGAGGTCGCCCTTAAAAAAATATGGGGAAGCGATACTTATTTCAACGGACGTAGCATGGATGTGTACATTGCCAAACTTCGCAAGTACTTAAAAGATGATACAACCATCGAGATCGTAAATATCCACGGTAACGGATTTAGATTAGTTGCTCCTTAGATAAATGAATAATTTAAAATTGGATAATGGATAATTTTTTCGGATTGAAAAAATTATCCATTTTTTGTTTATCCATTATTAATTAAACAAACAGATCGCCGGCACTACCAAACTTCGGCATCGTCTTCCCTAAATGTTTGTATGCTTTTTCGGTAGCTTCCCTTCCACGCGGGGTACGCATCAAAAAACCTTCCTGTATTAAGAATGGCTCGTACACTTCTTCAATAGTTCCTGTTTCTTCACCTACCGCAGTGGCAATAGTAGTAATTCCGACCGGACCACCTTTGAATTTTTCTATGATGGTTGATAAGATGCGGTTATCCATTTCATCCAATCCATGTTCATCTACATGCAGGGCCTTTAATGAATGTTGCGTGATGCCAAGATCGATGATACCGTCATTCAATACCTGTGCAAAATCTCTTACCCGTCTCAATAAACCATTGGCGATCCTTGGTGTACCGCGACTTCTTCTCGCAATCTCCGCAGCGGCATTTTCTTCAATAGAAGTATTTAATATTTTCGCAGAGCGAAGCAATATCTTCTTTAATGTTTCTGCATTGTAATATTCCAGTCTTGCTTTGATACCAAAGCGCGAAAGCAACGGCGCGGTTAATAAACCACTTCTTGTCGTAGCACCTATTAATGTAAAAGGATTCAAATTGATCTGCACACTTCTTGCACTTGGTCCGCTATCGATCATGATATCAATGCGGTAATCTTCCATCGCGGCATACAAATATTCTTCTACCACGGTGCTCAGCCGGTGTATCTCATCAATGAATAAAACATCATTCGGTTCAAGATTCGTTAATAATCCTGCCAGATCACCGGGCTTTTCAATGACCGGTCCGCTTGTTTCTTTTATCTGTACACCTAATTCATTTGCAACAATGCGGCTCAAGGTTGTTTTACCCAATCCCGGCGGACCGTGAAATAAAATATGATCCAGCGCCTCTCCACGTATCTTGGCAGCCTTGATGAAAATGCGCAGGTTCTCAATGGTTTGCGGTTGCCCCGAGAACTCTTCCATCTCTTTTGGACGGATCGTATTTTCAAATTCCTTATCCGCAGGATTTAAGAATTCGCTTTCGCTATTTAAATTTGGATTGGCCATGAACATTTTTTGATCAACTTTGTAAAACTAGTCATTAATCATTAAAATATTTTTTATGAAAATAGGAATTATCGGAAGCGGCATCGTAAGCCGGGTACTAGGCACCGCTTTTTTAAAAGAAGGATATGAAGTAACCCTTGGCACCCGAAACACTTCCAAAGAAGAAGTAGTAAAATGGAAACAGGAAAATCCGAAAGGGATCACGGGCAGTTTTAAAGATGCCGCCATATTCGGTGATATCATTGTCTTATCAGTAAGCGGCAAAGCGGCCACCGAGGCGCTGCAACTGGCAGGCATAGAAAATCTTTCCGGTAAAACAGTGATCGATACTACCAATCCTATTGCTGCCGCACCACCGGTGAATGGCGTACTGCAATACTTTACTACTTATAATGAATCATTGATGGAGACACTGCAGGCATCGGCGCCTGCCGCCAAATTTGTAAAAGCATTCAACAGCATCGGTAATGTTTTTATGTATAAACCTGATTTTGGCGGTATCAAACCAACCATGTTCATCTGCGGAAATGATACAGATGCAAAGAAAAAAGTAACCACTATTTTAAGTGCATTTGGTTTCGAAACAGAAGATATGGGTACCGTAGAAGCGGCAAGGGCAATAGAACCCTTATGCATGCTATGGTGTATCCCCGGCTTAACCAGCAATCAATGGTCGCACGCATTTAAATTATTAAAGAAATAATTTTGTTTATTTCTGGCAGCCCGGATAATCTACCAGGTGATCTGCATTATCCTTATGTACATAAAGATCCGCACCACTATGATCAATATCTTTTATGGCAGCAAACTCCGTAGAAAAGGCATTATTAAATGCAGCTGATTGTGCGTTCACCAACATTGCTTTATAAGAAGGTGTTTGCACTGCATCGCCGTATTGCAATTGCGCAATATTAGCATCTACCTGTGCTGTCAATGCTTTTATACGTGTCAGATAACTTTGCAACAAACTGATCCTTTGCGCATCGTACTTATCTTCTATCGCTATTTTAGCCGTCCAGTATTTATCATCCAATCCATTTGCACAGGCACAGGATGGCATTCCTGTCGGTGGTTGGCCCGGGCATGTACCCATTGCCGTTAGGCTAACTGCATTTATTTCATTGTTCATCGGTATTGAAAGTGCATTTAATTTCCCACTTAGTTCGATATCCAATGCAGCCAATTGATTTACACTAATATCATAGGTCTGCGTTACCAACTGTATGGTTGCTGCATTATCTGTTGAAGTAGAAGAAGTTTGTTTTGCCAATGCAACTGCGGGTCCGTTCGTCGGCCCCTGTTGTGGCAAAGGTGTAACAGGATTAGCAGGACTAATATCTACAGGCCCACCCGGAATAGTAGGAGGCGGCCCACCGGGTTTTGGAAGAGCGGTACCACCTTTTTGTTCCTGAGCAATCAGAGAGTCAATTTCTTCCAGGTAAAGCGCGTATTTTTTTATAGTTGCTTGTCCGTCAGAATTAAGAGCCTTAGTAGATAATGAATAAGAGTTAGCCGAGTTAACCGGCATTTGAAGTTGGGACAGAAGCGGTGTGATACTAAACTGGGAACATCTTTGTGCCGTAATGGTAGAGATAGACAAAACAGCAACACTGAATAATGCTATTCTTTTCATATAGTTGGTTTAATCGTTACTTAAACAACCTTGGCAGGAACACTATGCACAGCAGCAGCCATCTCCTTGATCAACGAAGCATCTTTTTCTATGGCATTACCTACAACAATAATATCAGCTCCTGCTTTGCAATTGAGGTACGCTTTTTCAGGATCAACAATACCACCACCAACGATCAATGGAACATCAATTGATTGCGCTACCTTTTGAATCATGCTTTCTGTGATCGCACGTTTAGCGCCACTTCCCGCATCCATATATATTAAGTGCATACCTAACATTTCTCCCGCCATTGCAGTACACATGGCAATATCATTTTTATCGGCCGGTATCGGACTTGCATTGGAGATATAAGAAACAGTAGTTGGCGCACCACCATCGATCACCATATAACCGGTTGGCAAAATTTCTAGTCCGCTTTTTTTAACAACAGGAGCAGAGATCACATGCTGACCAATTAATAATTCAGCATTACGTCCGCTTATCAATGAAAGATATAATAACGCATCTGCATACTTACTTACCTGTGAAGGATTACCCGGAAAAAGCACTACGGGAATAGAACAGCTGCGTTTAATATATTGGATGCATTCATCTACATAATTAGAAATAACCAGGCTGCCTCCTACAAAAAAATAATCCACTTTGGCATCTACAGAAAGTTTCACCAATTGTTCTAAACTGGTTTCATCTACTTTGTCCGGATCAACCAGCACTGCAAATGATTTCTTTCCCTGCGCTTTACGTTCGGTGAATAAATTATAGATGGTCTTTGTCATTAATGTCCTGTTAGGGAAATAAAGATAACAAATCGGCGGTTACTATGCAATGTTATTCAAATAATAACGGGTAAATTTGGTTATGGATATTTCGGCAGAGATACGGTTTAAAACAGCCCGCAGCGGTGGCGCAGGCGGACAAAACGTGAACAAGGTAGAGACCATGGTGGAAGGTTATTGGCATGTTCATGCATCTTTATTATTGAATGAAGAACAAAAAGAACGCATCCATCAAAAATTAGCGAACCGTATCAATGCAAAAGGAGAATTGTTTGTAAAAAGCCAGGAAGCGCGCTCACAATTGAGCAATAAAGAGATCACGATAAAGAAGATGAATGAGCTGGTAACAAAAGCGCTCATCATTCCTAAAAAAAGAAAACCTACCAAACCCGGCAAAGCTGCCAAGCAAAAAAGAATAGATAATAAAAAGCAGAATGGTGAGAAGAAGCAGCTTAGGGGAAAAATAAAATTTTGATCGTGAAACGTCAAAATCGTGAGACGTGAGACGTCAAACGTGAAATGCTTCTTCTAATCTTTAAAGTCTCATCTTTCACGTTTGACGTCTCACGTTTGACGAACTGCACAGCTTTTCACGTTTGACGCTATTTCCTTTCACTTATCAACGTAGTCAATATCTGCTTCTGTCTTGCCAGTTCTGCCTGTTGATCCGTTTGATCTTTTGAATTATCATTTATTTCATCCTCCAGTTTTTTCTTCTTTTTTACCAGATCCTCTCCATCACTTACCAATCCGCTTAATTTCTTATCTGCTTTTTTAACGATCTCCTGTTGTGTTGTTATTTGTTGTTCAAGATCGTATGCAGTTACAGTCGCGATCAGATTATTAAGGAATTGTTTTGCATTATCTGTTACCGTAGCGTCATCAGTATCGCTGATGAATTTTCCATAACCGGATGAGATCAAAAAAGTAAGGGTCGTAATGTCTTTTTCGCCCCTGCTTTTGCGATCTGTTTCAAAATAAAGATCATAAGTACCGTTGCCCAGTTCCGGCAAATGCACTTCTTTATACAATGTATAATCATGATCACTCTTATCATTATAGCCAAGCTTCGACATTTTATCTTCGATCGCTTTATCTACCGTTTTTTGAGGAAAGGGTATTTCTATCTGCAAAGAAGGCACTTGTGTTTTTTGATATTGTGCGGTTGTAGTAAATGCCTGTGAAAAACTGTTAGCATATGCAAGCAGGGCAATCAGAATCAAGGGTAACTTTTTCATTGTTATTCGTTTTGCTAAAGATACAAATTCCGGCGAAAGCGTTATAATTATATCCCCGTTAAATATGAAATTATAAAACTAAATTTGCTTTAAACCTATTGAGTTGAGCATCAAAAAATTAGCCGGGCAAACTGTTTGGTATGGCGTTAGTTCCATCGCCGCCAGGTTTTTGTATTACCTGCTCACTCCTTATCTTACCTATCACTGGAACCCCGACGAATTTGGTGTGATGAGCACACTCTATGCCGCCATTCCTTTTTTGAATGTGGTCTTTACCTACGGAATGGAAACTACTTATTTCCGTTTTGCACAAAGAGGCGACAACCCGGTAGACAAAGTTTATAGCACAGGAATGATCTCTGTTATTTGCAGCACCGTCTTACTAACCGGTATATTATTCTGGTGGCAAAATGGTTTGGTTGAGTTATTGAAACTGCAGGCCCATCCAGAATTTATAAGTTATACGATTTGCATTATCGCGGTAGATACATTGGCGACATTACCGCTCGCAAAGCTGCGCCAGAACAGCCGTCCAAAGAAATTCGCTTTCATACAGATACTCACTATTTTACTCAATATCGCGCTGGTTTATTTTTTCATTTCAGTGTTACCACATAAGATAGCCGCCGATCCTAATAGTATTTTAAAACTCATCTATGTTCCCGGGTACGGTGTCGGATACCTGATCATTGCCAACCTGATCGCCTCTGCATTTACATTACTATTATTATATAAAGAATTCTTTTCCTTTAAACTGAGTTTCGATCCAAAGCTTTGGCGAACAATGCTCGTGTATGCATTACCGTTAATACTGGTAGGTTTTGCGGGAATGATCAATGAAACATTTGATCGTATCATGCTTTTATGGTGGGGTGCCGGCGACCTTGAACATGTAAAAACACAGGTAGGTATTTACAGCGCCTGTTATAAATTATCTTTACTGATCTCTTTATTCATACAGGCTTTTCGCATGGGTGCCGAACCTTTTTTCTTTCAGCAGGCAGGACAGGAAAACCCGCAACGCGTTTATGCCCGCGTGATGAAATTTTTTGTGATAACCATTACCGTTATGTTTTTGGTGGTGGCCCTTTATTTAGATATTTGGAAACACTTTATTAGCAGGCCGCCATCGGCGATCTCGGGTCAGCCCAATCCTTATTGGGAAGGATTGAAAGTAGTGCCCATCTTATTACTGGCCAATATGTTCCTCGGTATTTATTATAACCTTGCTATCTGGTACAAACTCACGCATAAAACATTGGCAGGCGCTTATATTACTTTGTTGGGCGCGGGTATTACCTTATTCATTAACTATTTCTTTATTGCACGTTTCAGTTATATGGCTTGTGCATGGGCAACCTTCGCTTGTTACGGTAGCATGATGGTCGTGTCTTTTATATGGGGACAAAAAACATATCGCATCCCCTACGCATGGAAGAAACTGGTTGCTTATATGGTTATCGTTGTACTCTTTTATTTTCTGCATACCGCATTAATAAATATCTGGACTGGCCGCATCTTTAATTTATCACTGGCAAGTTTCTTACTACTTAGTTATGTACTGTTTGTTGCCAAAGTAGAACGCAAGGAGTTGGAAAGGTTACCGGTAGTGGGGAGGTTTTTTAGGAAGTAAGGGTACGATATTTGATTCTTTATTTCTATGGCAGATGTACATAACAAAGTAACGCGCAGCTACAATATGAGCCGCATTAAAGGCAAAGACACAAAGCCCGAAATGCTGGTACGAAAATATTTACATGCACAAGGCTTTCGTTATAAACTGCACGATAAAAAACTCCTAGGCAAACCCGATATCGTATTGCCAAAATACAAAACTGTCATTTTTATACATGGTTGTTTCTGGCACGGACACGCCAATTGCAAATATTATGTAATACCAAAAACCAGAACTGACTGGTGGCTAAATAAGATCAATGGTAATATTACCAATGATAAAAAAGCAATAATTGCTTTAAAAAAGGATGGCTGGAAGATTATTACTATCTGGGAATGTGAGCTTAAACCTGCTAAGGTTGAAAAAACACTCCTATCCATCTTGAAGAAAATTCAATAAAACTTACTCCGCAATTTAATCTAATGTGTAGGCTCGTCTTATACACAAATAAACAATGTGTCCTAAAGTATACAGCTTTTTAGGCCACTAAAAAATATGTTTGAATATGGACCTAAAGGAAAGAATTGGCCAAAGAATTACAGAATTAAGAAAAGCCAAAAAACTTTCTCAACAAAAGTTTGCTAATGAAGCAGACATAGAAAGAACTTTTCTTACACACATTGAAAAGGGCAGAAAAAATATCTCAGTCGGTACCCTTGAAAAGATATTAACTGCACTTGAAATTTCATTAAAAGATTTTTTTGATTCAGAGATTTTTTCAAACGGAAAAAAGAGGAAGTAATGATCGGCACTAAAATCGACATCAAATCGTATCAGGCTAAAGGTAACATCAAAAAGGCCAACAGTTTTTCTATTGAAGAAACTCTGTTAACTCATTACGATACTTTACCAAATAGCACAAAGAAAATTGCTAAAACATATTTTAAAACTCACTTACATCAGATAAATGGGTTTAAAAATTTAGTTCTTGAAGATGCAATTCAGGAATATTTATTTGAAATAAAAGCAAATGTTCCTTTCCCTGGACCTGAATCAGGAGAGGAAGAATTCACATTTATAGATCTATTTGCAGGTATTGGAGGTTTTAGATTAGCAATGCAAAATCTAGGCGGGAAGTGCGTCTTCAGTTCAGAATGGGATAAATATGCTCAGCAGACATATAGAGCCAATTTCGGAGATATTCCTTTTGGTGATATTACAAATCCTGAAATAAAAAGTTACATACCAAAAAAATTCGATTTGTTGTGTGGAGGTTTTCCTTGCCAACCTTTTTCTATCGCAGGCGTAGCTAAAAAAAATAGCTTGGGACGTAAACACGGTTTTGAAGACGAAAAGCAAGGCAATTTATTTTTTCATATCGCAGATATAATCCAAAAGCATAGACCCAAAGCATTCTTTCTGGAAAACGTAAAGAATCTTGTTTCACATGATAAAGGCAAAACTTTTAAAATAATAAAAGACACATTAGAAGGATTAGGATATTCGTTCGACAAGAAGATATTAGACGGCAAACATTTTGTACCTCAACATAGAGAAAGAACACTAATTGTTGGTTTTGACAAAACCATTTTTGGAAATGATGTTTCGTTTGATTTTAGTAAAGTGGGTTTGCCTGAAGTAAAGCATAAAATAAAAAACATACTTGAGAAAAATCCTGATCCAAAGTATACATTGTCTAATCATTTATGGAACTATTTGCAGGAGTATGCAAAAAAAGCATAAGGCAAAGGGGAATGGTTTTGGATTTGGGTTGGTTGATTTAAACGGAATCAGCAGAACAATGAGTGCTCGATATCATAAGGATGGAGCCGAAATACTAATACCCCAAATAAATAAAGTACCAAGACGCCTTACACCAAAAGAATGCGCTGCGTTACAAGGTTATCCGAAGAATTTCAGGATCCCTGTTTCTGATACCCAAGCGTATCGACAATTTGGTAACTCAGTTGTAACACCCTTAATTGAATCCGTTGGGAAGAATATTGTGCAAATAATTGTACAGAAAAAATGAATTTAAAAACTCTTCTAAAAATACTCTCTGACAAAGATTGTCGTAAGATCTATACGAAAAGACTTGCAGCTAATGACAATTCTAAAAATCAAGTTTACTTCGGCGGAAATTTCGAATCGTTAAACATATTCCCAATTAAAGAAATAACAACAGACGATGAAGGGGAATCGCAAACCACCAGATTTAAAACTAAACTTGATTTTTATTGGATAGATGATGAAGGAATATTGACTCAAGCTCCAGAAGCTCAATTAATACTTTACCCAAAATACCCTGAAGTACGATTCTCCGGATTTTTAAAAGGTTCAAAAAATGCACCGTCTGAATTAATGGCAAGTCGTATTGAAAACCGGCTTTTATTTTTAGGAATATCTAATGAAGGAAAAACAATTGGATATGTTGCCTCGCCTGATTCAGTTCTATCTAAAGAGTTTGAAAAATTATTAAATCTTCCTGAAGCTGGAGTTTTTAAAGAATTAGCAATATCAGGCGATACGATCCAGCTAGACACACGGGAAGCATTAATAAATGAACTCCAAAGAATACACACTCTAGGATGGATTGATTCAAAAAGATTAAATAAAGACAAAGAAGTTTTACCGTGCATATCCTCTAATTGTGGGGGTTATACTCTTGAAGCAGAATTGGGAATTACACCTAATGGATATTCTGAACCAGATTATTTAGGTTGGGAAATAAAGCAGTTTGCAGTAAAAGATTTTGAAAAATACAATTCTTCTACGGTTACCCTAATGACGCCAGAACCAACACATGGATTTTATGTCGACTCTGGCGTCGAATCTTTTATCAGGAAATATGGATATAAAGATAAAATGGGAAGAGAAGCGAGATTAAACTTTGGAGGAGTTCATAAATATGGCATAACTCAGGAATCAACTAAACTCAAACTTATTATCGCAGGTTTCGATTCTGAATCCAAAAAAATAATAGATACGAGCGGCTTTATCGGATTAATAGATGAAGCTGATAATATTGCGGCTTCGTGGTCTTTTGTTTCATTATTGAAACATTGGAATACAAAACATGCTAATGCTTGCTATGTACCATCTCTTATTAGAAAAGATGAGAATCTTTATCCATTTAGTAAGCAACAATACTCATACGGTCATAAAGTTATGCTTGGTACTTCAACGGATTTTTCGTTGTTTTTAAAACAAATTGAAAGCGGAGTAATTTATTATGACCCAGGTATTAAACTCGAACTAGCAATTGAAGGAGAAAGAAAACAATTTATTAAAAGAAGAAGTCAATTTCGAATTAATTCAGGTAATCTCATTTCTTTATATAAAAACAATGAGATAGTTAATCTTAGTGAAGCATAAAATCTTTCTATAAGTTTCCCTCTCTCCCTCTTTTTTCGTAACTTACAGAAACACCCTGCTATGAAAAAACTATCTGATACATGGTTCGCCGAGGGATATATTGATTTTGAGCTCAAAAAATATACGCTGCTGGCGTACCTCAAAGAGATCAACTCTTGTTTTACCCAAAACAAACTCTATCCCCAACTTGCAGATGTGATCTTTCACTATAATAATATTGTCGGCTTTCGTGATACTAAAAAGATCATGCAGGATCATTTTCCTAAAAGATTGAGTGGTTTGCAAATGGAGCGTTTACAATTACTCTATCAACAGGTGATTGAAGATGATGAAATGATGCAGGAGCTGGAAGACATCATTCAATATGCCGCCGAGCAAATGAAGACCGCTATTCATGATGGCGCGGAGATCTACGAGTTTGTAGAAGATAAGATACAGATCATGCCCATTGGTTTGGTACCGTTGGATACACAAGAAGGTTATTTTTTCCTCAATTCGGGTAATGAAAAGGATACCCGGGTGTACCATTATCGCCTCTCTATTTTTGAAAAGCACGATGAAAAATTTCGCAGCATAAAAACCGATTATGTGGATATGTGGTACCGCAGCATCGCTACTACCTACGAACATATCAAGCATGACCTGATCCGCCAACGCGCGTATCTGCCTAATCCTGCTGTGTATGCAGTGGAAACATCGTTGAAATTCCCGGTAGAAGAAACCCTGCTTCCCATCGCCAAAAGATGCCTCGTTAAGTTCATTTCTTCCGAAGCAGCATAGCCCATTTGTTAATTATTTTTCGAATCGTCCGTCTGGCATAGTTTTTCCGGCTTTCATTATTAAAACATAATCATGAAAACAGTACAAAACAAACCATATAGCCCCGACGAAAATGTTATTGAGCAGATCGATAAAGAAAGCGATATCTCCACCGAAGAAAGAAGGCGCCTGGATGATACTGAAAATAACAGCGGCGAAGACGATGATGAACGTTTAACCAAGGCCTCCATGGATAATACCGATGAGGATGGCGAAGCATTGAACGAAAAAGGATTTGGTGAAGATTACAGCGGAGGCGATCTTGACGTGCCGGGCTACAACGATGGCTACGATGATGATGACCAATTGGGCGAAGATGATGATAACGACGATGATGATGATTACTAAATAATAATAATTACACGAATTAATGCGAATTACACGAATGTAGTATGTTCTTAATTCGTGTAATTCGCTAAAATTTGTGTAATAAAATCAGGTAACTATGATACGAAAACTCAAATCGGGTGAATACCGTTTGTATTCACGTAAAAAAGACGCTAAAACAAATAAGCGCAGGAACCTGGGCACCTTTAATTCTTTGGAAGGTGCACAAAAGCATGAACGAGAGGTTCAATATTTTAAGCGTCATTAATAAAAACAGTCCCGGCCTAAAGTCGGGACTGTTCATTTAAATAAAAGGGTACTTATTAAAGTGAAGACGCGAAGGCGTATCTTTTCGTATGAATGCCTTCCGCTATTTCTTCGATCATTTTTTTATTGAACGCAGGAAGATCTTCCGGACTGCGACTGGTTACAATACCATTATCAGTTACCACTTCTTCGTCATGCCAATAAGCGCCGGCATTGATAAGATCGGTTTTGATAGAACGAAAAGAAGTAACATCCCTTTCTCTCAACAAACCGGTTTCAATTAATAATTGCGGGGCATGACAAATAGCAGCTACCACCCTGCCGGTTTCCAAAAAACTCCGCGCAAAATCAACATATTCGTGATGACGTCGCATCTGGTCAGGATTGATCACACCGCCAGGTATCATCAATGCATCGTAATCATCGGCATCCGCATCTTCCAGGTTTACATCCACCGGAAGTTCGATGGACCAATGATCATGCTTCCATCCTTTTACCTTGTCTTTTTGCAGGGAGACGATCTGTACCGTGGCGCCGGCTTCTTCCAATGCGCGTTTCGGACTTGTTAATTCTTCTTCTTCAAATCCGTTATCGGTAAGTATTGCTACTTTTTTACCATAAAGTGTTTCCATTGTATTGTATTTTTTTATTGTTATAGATTTATTTAAGAGGACAAAAAGCATACCCGTTAATAACTGTAACAATATCAGCCGTATACTTTTTCAGCCCTTTATTTTACGGCGAAAATGTTCTACGAAATGGGCGATAAGGCAGTAACTTTAAAAAAATATCTCTTTTTTAAAATATTCTTCATTGTCATCCGTCTACCTGTATGTATGCAAGATGGAATGATGACCATACCAACCAATTTAATGGCCGCGGAACGTAACCAAAACATCGCTGATACTATCAAGGCTTATAGCCAGCGCCTGATGGGTTTTATCCGTCAAAGGGTAAACAGCAAGGAAGATGCGGAAGATATTCTGCAGGATGTTTTTTACCAGTTCGCGGGTAATGTAGAACCGATCGAACAGGTTACGGGCTGGTTATTTAAAGTGGCGCGTAATAAGATCACCGATAGCTATCGAAAACAAAAATTGCCGCTGATCGATGATATTCAAAAGAGTAACTCAGATGAAGATGGTTTTGATTGGAAAGAGTTGATGTTCGCAGGAGATGATTCTCCGGAAACAATGTACATAAGAAATTTATTCTGGGAAGAGCTGCAGCTCGCGTTAGATGAATTACCAAAAGAACAAAGTGAGGTCTTCATACAAAATGAACTGGAAGATATTCCCTTTAAAACAATTTCAGAAAGAACAGGTGTTGCGGTGGCCACCTTGATCAGTCGTAAACGTTATGCAGTATTGTTCTTAAGAGGAAGATTGGCAGGATTGAAAGATGAATTATTAAATTATTAAAAACAAAAAATTAAATAAGATGAAAAACTGTTTCGGTTTTAAAAAAGGATTGATGATCGCATTATGTGCAATACTTGCCATACTCGCGTTCACGTTTGTCACCATGACGCTATGGAATCATATACTGGTTGCAGTATTAGGTGTAAAAGTGATCAGCTTTGAACAAGCGCTGGGTATTTTGATACTAAGTAAAATATTGTTCGGTGGCTTTAAAGGACATGGCGGTTGCCATGGTGGAAGAGGCATGTGGAAAGAAAGAATGCAGGAAAAATTCGCGAACATGACCCCCGAAGAAAGAGAAAAGTTCAAGGCTGAATGGAAGAGCCGTTGTGGTGGAAGATGGGGAAGAAAAGAGGATACTACGGTAGCAGACTAAGCCTTTATCAATACCTCTCTGCCTTCCCATGGGCGGAGGGGTTTATTTTAATTCTATTACCAACAAAACAACTTGTATGGAAGTACTTGTTTTCAAAACAAACCTTACTGATCCTAACCGCATCCAGGATGTGGAAACGAGTTTGGATGTACATCCCAATATTTCTAAATGGAATGTTGATCTGAAAGATTGCGATAATATTTTACGCATCGAAGCAAATGATCTTTCCGGAAAAGAAATAGAAAATCTTTTATCAAGAGCGGGGTATTATTGCGAAGAGTTAGAATAACTACTTCATTAAGAAAGTAAGTCTCGCAAACTCATCTACAGAAAGCGCTTCTGCTCTTTTTTCAAATATCGGATCTTGTAAAACTTCTTGTGTAAACTGGCCTTTTACTGCATTGCGCATCGTTTTTCTACGTTGATTGAAAGCTGTCTTTACCAGCACATAAAAATTTCGATCGCTTTTTACATTCAGCACATCTTTCCTGCGTTTCAATCTTATTACACCGCTTTGCACTTTTGGTGGTGGGTTAAATGCCTGGTTGCTTACATCAAATAAATACTCTACTTCATAAAAAGCTTGTATCAAAACGCTTATCACCCCATATACTTTACTTCCTTCTTTAGATGCAACACGTTGCGCTACTTCTTTTTGGAACATACCGATCACCACCGGAACATGTTCTTTCCAATCCAATACTTTAAATAAGATCTGCGTAGAAATATTATAAGGAAAATTGCCGATCACCGTAAATGGTTCTGCAAAAGGCATTTCAATATCCAAGAAGCTTTGATGAATGATCTTGTCTTGTAGAACAGGATAGGTTTTCTGGAGATACTCCACTTTTTCCGCATCCAATTCAACCGCTTTAAATTCAATATTGGGTAATTGGATCAAGTATTTGGTCAAAGCACCACCACCCGGACCAACCTCTACCAAACGATCAAAAGGATCTTCCTTCAATGCATCCATTATTTTTTGGATAACGGTATCATCCTTTAGAAAATGTTGACCCAGCGATTTTTTTAGTGTGTACATCAGCGCAAAGATACCTGAAAGATGACAGTTGACGGTTGACGGATGATAGATTTGATACGTGAGCTCCTCTGTCAACTGCCATCTGTCAACTGTCAACTGTATTTAGTACTTTTACAGTTCAATCTTTAACGATATGCAAACAGATCAACGGCCGGTCATCGGCATTAGTTGCGGAGATATCAATGGAATAGGTATTGAATTGATCATTAAAACAGTGAGCGATACGCGTTTACTGGATATCTGCACGCCTGTTATATTCGCCAGCAATAAAGCGCTTAATTTTTACCGCAAGAGTGTTCCCGAAATAAATTTCAATTTTTCAACCATCAAAGAGGCGAATCGTGTTAACCACAAACAGGTTAATTTATTTAGTTGCTGGGAAGATGAAGTTGCGATCGTTCCGGGACAATTAACAGATATCGGCGGTAAATACGCTGTACTAAGTTTAGTAACTGCTGCACAGGCATTGAAAGATGGAAAGATCGATGGATTGGTGACTGCGCATATCCATAAAAAGAATACA
>Ga0206889_1028_pt1 | contig 31641 bp, 28 predicted proteins | sample Alteio_BWOrgHeat_57_FD_153245 | JGI IMG/M metagenome (GOLD analysis project Ga0206889, IMG submission 153245) | Enriched cells from forest soil in Barre Woods Harvard Forest LTER site, Petersham, Massachusetts, United States - Alteio_BWOrgHeat_Nextera5 ... | reverse complement strand
AATGTTCTTCGATTACTGGATCTGCAAAAAAATCCGGAATCATCACTTCTTGATCTCGGATGCGGACAGGGTGTACTCAGCAGAGTGATTCCGAAAAATATCCCTTATACCGGTGTCGATATCTCCCCTACTTTAGTAGACATTGCAAAGAAAGAAAAGTTATCAAAAGTTCATGATTTTTTTGTCGGAGATGTCACAAAAAAAATTCCTGTTGTAAAAACAGATTACTCTCACGCAGCGATTATTTTGGCTATACAAAATATGGAACATCCGGATAGAACTATTGCCAATATAGCGCAACACTTAGCTAAAGGTGCCGTGTTAGTCATTGTAATGAATCATCCGTGTTTCAGAATCCCCAGACAGTCTTCATGGGGTATCGACGACAAGCAAAAAGTGCAGTTTCGGAGGATCGACAGTTATATGAGCTCTCGGGAAATTCCCATTTTGGCAGAGCCCGGAAAAGGGGAACTTTCCCCTGTAACTCTATCGTTTCATCATCCTCTTTCTTATTATTTTACCAAGCTGTCCGGTGCAGGATTTGCGGTGGATCTTTTAGAAGAATGGTGCTCTGATAAAACGAGTACCGGCGGAAAAGCTAAACAGGAAAATCGTGCCAGAGATGAATTTCCCCTTTTCTTAGCATTAAGGGCAGTAAAGCTTTAAGTTTTGTTTCTTGATTTTTTTTCTTATCTTTATCTTTTATATGTCAAAAAAACATCTATTGTTCAATTTTTAGATTGACTAATTGGATAGGCTTGTATTAAGGTCTATTCTTAAATGTTGTCATAAAGTCAAACCGATGAATAGGAGGTTATAATGACAAGTACCATACATATAACTGCACAACGTTCAGTCTTGCCGGACGGTAAGTTGGGAGATGCTTCTTTAAGTGGTCAACTCAAGAGAATAACTTCAAGACCTCTTGAGACAGATCATAAAAAGAGTTATGTAAACAAAAGTCTTCGAAGTGCCGGCGAATTTATAGTTACCGTTCCGAGAGAGGGGTATCGCGAATTCAAAAACTTTTTGGTGTTGGGGCAAAAGTTGAATGAATTTGTAAGAACATTCTTTGAAACTCTTTTCCGTGAAGCCCACAGTAGTTGGGGTGAAGTGAAGAAAGTAGGAAAAGATGTGTTAAGTGCCGCAGCGGCCATGCCCGTTAGAGTGATCACTCTCGTTTGCGATTTAACACGATTGGGACTTGGAATATTGATTCCTGCAGCTTCCGTGAAAACGAAAAAAATCGAAGGAGAAGTAGATATAGATACGGATGGTGACGGAATCCCGGAAACAACGATCGAATTTGAAGGTGTGGTAAAAGATCTATAACAGATACTAAGTCTTATTTCAGAGAAAGTTTTCTCTAAAAAACAATTTACGCAATACCTTTTTTAAAAAAGGTATTGCGTTTCTTTTTGGTCGTTCTTTTGTAAATTCTATTTTTTTTCCTATTTTTCCTTGTGATTTCATTTTTTATATCGTAGTATCGATTGTTTTAAAAAGGAGACCGTCATGAGTATAATATATATGAATATTGAAAAGCCTATTTTAGATTTTCAAAATAAAATTTATGGTGAATTGAATAGTATTTCCCGAAAGAAGGGAATGGGACCGGGTCGCTTGGGTGCTATTCCTGCTGCCGGGATAGATGTGTTTTTAAGCACAGTTACACCGCTTTTGAAGCTAATTCAAGCTGTAGCATATACTGTTTTTCAACTCGTCGGATGTGTGTTTTCTAAAAGTTATACTTTTAAAAACGGATTGTTTGGTGTGGAAATGAGTTTTAGATTAGTAGGAGCGAGCTGTGGCGTCATTCTATTGGCACCTATTAAGCTCATTCATCAGATTGTAGCCGGTTTAATGAAACCGGACAAAGTAAATAGTATTGATTATAATAAACCTGTTTTTGGATAGGTATTTAGCCTTTAATTTATTTTCAAAGACCGGTTGCTACACGATTATTTTCCTGCTTGCCGGAAATCAAAATTGTGATACACTGGTCTTTGCATATTTATATGAGTACAAGAAATTTGAATAATTTTTAGAGAGGAATTATGTCAGACTCACATTCCGAATTTGTTCAACCTCTAGGTCTCGAGGAAATAGACGAATCGACCGCGGTCGATTCTATCGATTTACTTGTTTATGATATTCTCATTTCCCGATTGGATTTCTTAAAAAATGAAACGACGGGAGAGTTGGAACACTTAAAGAATCGCCAAAAAGAGGTCTCGGAGCTACATGATCTAATCGCCAAAATCAATAGTCTGACAGATAAAGACGGCAAAGTAAAAGTAGATCCCGAACTGTTTGCCCTTCTCAATAAAGCCATAACCAATAACGAAAATTCCGCCGAACTCAATGAAGGAAAGATCAATCCGGAGAATCTAAAAATTCTCGAAGAGGGAAAAATTTATAAAAGCGAAGATCGACAAAGGCTGATCGAAAACATCCGCATGCATATCGACGATTTGAATACGACAAATGACATGCAACTGCAAACGATCACGCAGTTGACAAATGAACGTTATGAGACCTACCAAATGGCAAGAGCGATCTTCAAACCGATGGATGAAGATAAAAAGAACAAAGCAAGGGCAATAGCCGGTCGTTAATATCGTAAAAAGGTTTTTTATGGCTGAATTTATATCGGCAAGTCAAAATGACCAAGAAATGTACGCTATTCTGAAAGAGCTTTCTGTTACCGATGCCGTCTTAGAAAAAATAGCTGATTTTACCGATGAAATGGTGGAGGAGATCTACTCTTTTGCTTACGCATATTACGGTGAAGGATCCTATAAAGAAGCGGAGACAATTTTTCGTGTTCTGACAGCCTTGCGTATTAAAAGTCCAAAATACTGGAAAGGGCTTGGTGCAACCTTTCAAATGCAAAAGAAATATGAAGAGGCTATTGAATCCTACGGATGGGCAGCTCTCCACGATAATTCCTTTTTGGATCCCTATCCTCATTTTCATGCAGCGGAATGTCTTTATTCCTCAGGAAATATTCCAAAAGCACTCATGGCATTGCGTTCTGCCGAAGCGGTGGCAAAAAAAAACTCTTTCCAATCTCTCCTAGCCCAAATCCGGTATCTGCAAAAAATTTGGAAGGAACAAAAATAAGGAAAAATTATGTCGGGAATAAAAATTGAAACAAATCATCCGGTACTTTCTTATTCGAATCCGGTTCGTGATCATTTTCCACTTACCAAACAATATCCTCCGATTACAAAAAGCTTCGATATTGCAGGGGCAGAGGATCAATATGTCTCATTAGGAGTAAGTCCAACTGTCCCACAAGCTGTCGAAGAGAAGAAAGAATCCTCCCGGATCTCTTATGTAAAAGAGTTATTTAAAAAAGCGTGGAGTTTATTTGCATCGGATTCCACAAAAGAAGGGGAGGCGAAAGTCTTTGATCCTTCTTTAGAACCTTTGGACTCGCGTCCGGTACTGGACAAACCTATACTGCAGGCAGCAGCTTCACACCGGGCCCTCATGAATGTTTTTCAAAAGACCGAAGATGAAAAGAAAGTGAAAGCAATACGGGACGAAACCGATGAGATAGATCTCAATCCGACAAAAAATCACATTTTTCAATCTATTGACGAAAGTGAATTAGATATGAAAATTTTTGAAATGCAAAAAACACAGGTGACTCTTCGTGAAAAAGAGGGGGTCACATTAAAAGACGGATTGCTCCAAGACGCTGAAGAAAAAAAGAGGTTGTGGAATCAATACATTAATTTAAAAGAGACGGCGGCAAATCGTGCAAAATATTCCAAAGTGTTCAGCTGGATTTCAGTGGGGACAGGCGTAGTGGGTGCTTCAGTATTTATCGGCGGAGCCATCATTGCTATTGTAGGAAGCGCCGGAACTGCGATACCTGCTGTATTAGTGGTCGGAGGCGGTTTAGCTGCTATAGCCGGGGGAGGTTCGGGAGTCTCCGGATCTGTCTTGGGTTTTTTAGGGAGTAAGGCAGCGGGCGAATCTTTTACTGCAAAAGAACTGGGTAATCTGAAAAAAGATGAAATCATCGCAAAGTTGCAAAATATGGAACAGAATGACAACAGTATTGCGCAAATGTGGGGCAATATAAGCCAAATGTTGAGAAATATTCCTTCTAATATGTTTCGATAAAAATATAATGATGTTATTATTTGATTCTAATAATGCTTAAATAAGGGTTTTTTATGGGCGTGGATGTAGACACTCAAGGCAATCAAAATAATCAGAGTATTCACACCGGACCGGAACAAAATTTTACATTCGATTCGCGAACTCCTTCCGGAAAACCATCCGATAAAAAGCTTGGTTTCGGTCCCGGGAATCCGGTGTGGTATCAGGATACTTTATCGAGCGCTATAGAAAAAGGTCCGGAAGTTTCCGAGCCGGCTGCCAAGGACGTAAGCTTTTTTTCCGAATTGATCACAAAAATGATCAATAAAATCAAACCTAAAAACAAAATCGTGCAGGAAACGGAAGCGCTTGCCATATCTTTAGGGAATAAATTAGAAGATATGAAAGAGGAAGCTGCCGAAGAATTTGAGCAAACAAAAGATCCTTTGACCGGCCTAATTGTGCAATTCACAGAGAAATTGGAAAATGAGCTGCGCAAAGATAAGTTGGATTGGCATACAATTGACACCCTTGTTCGGCACCTGGCCATCATATTAGCGCAAAAAATGCTGAAAAATGATCATAACATTATTCAGGAAGAGCTAAAACTTTTAAGGCAGGACATCACCAATATCCAAAAGACATACAATACCAAATGGGAAGTGGGTTTGGGTGTTACTTTGGGCGTCCTCAATATCGGAGCAGGTCTTATCGGCATGGGTACAGGCGTCGCTGCTATGGGGGGAGCTATTGCCTCTTCTACACTAAAAACGATCCAGGGAATCACCTCCGGAGCACAGGCTGTCGGACAGGGCGGTCAATATGTGCAGGGATTCTTTAAAAACAGTGCAGAAGAAAAACGACAGCTCGCACAATACCAAAAAGAATTGAATACAGGTCATAAATCTGCCGCAGAAACAGCTCAGCACGCTACAAAAAGTGCAAGAGGATCTCAGTCGGGGCAAGTAAATAATGCTATCGAAGCAGGTTATAGAGCCTTTACACAAATGGCTTCTTAAACTATTTTTTTATTTGCATATAGACATCGGCAGGTCCCCAAGGATATTCTACCGGGAAACATTTCATGAGTTCGAAATGTTTTTCATCTAGATAATCGGAGAGGGGAAAACTTACCGTAATGATTTTAGTCCCTTTTCGAAGATCGGAAAATTTAGCCGTCAGTTTTTTTATTTCGGAATCCTGCATGGATGTTCCGTATAAATAAATCACGGTTGCCTCATGCAGATCCGCCTCAAAAAAATCCTCACTCAGAAAAGTCAATCCCGTAAATCCGAGTCTTTTGCGAATGCGCTCCGCCCGGTCAATAAATATGTCAATGTAATCTATTCCGGTTACCCGGCAATGATAAAAGAGATATAACCAAAAACAGGCTCTGCCGGGTCCGCAGCCGAGTTCATAGAAATGATCTTTATCGGTAACACCACAAACCTCTGCAATTTTCGCAAGAGACGGAATAGGGGTTTCTCCGTATGTATAGATGTCGCTGTTTTTTTTTCGATTTCAAAAATTTTCTGCTGATGGAATAGGGATTTTCAAAAAGATACATGAGGTAAAGAGAAATATCCGCTTTCATAAAGGAAAAATTCGAATAAAAGCTACATGCTATCCGGATGAATTCGCAAAATTTATACACACGATATTGAAGTCCGGTGACAAAAAGTCGAAAAAATTCGGAAATATCAATGACAGGGGATTCTTGTTGCATAGTGTTCCTTCAATCTCTTTGTGTACTATTTGTTAAAACAAAGCTATTCAAACAGATAATACAGGGTATGTGCAACAAGAAAAAACATTTGTGAAGATAAAACGTCGTTAAAGGCAGTGACAATAGGGCCTGAAGCAACGGCAGGATCAATATTCATACGTGCAAAGAAAAACGGTGAGACGGTTCCCAATACTGTCGCTGTAATGCATGCGACAAAGACTCCGCAACTTACCGTGATGCCGATTCTTACTTCATCGGCCCCTTCCACGTGAATTCCGTAGTGATAAAGCAAATAGACAACAAATCCGCATAAGAATCCAAAAAATGTTCCGGTTAACATGCCGATGCCCAGTTCTTTCACCATGGCATCGCCGCGAGAACTATAAGAGAGCTCTCCTGTTGACAAACTGCGGACCAGAGTGGTACTGCATTGGATCCCGACATTCCCGGACATACCGGCAATCAACGGAACGAAAAAGGCTATATAGCGAAACCAACCTGAGTCATCGAAATTAGACATGACGGTAGAGGTGACAAGTCCTGCACAAAGAGTGACAAGCAGCCAAGGAGCGCGCCATAGGAAGCGGCGAAAGATCGGTTCGTGTTCTTTGACCTTTTCTCCGGTACCTCCGATATAGGCAATTGTCTCATCGGCGATATCCTCCATCATCTCCACCACATCTTCAAATGTGATGACTCCGACCATTTTTCCTTCATGGTCAAAAACAGGCAAAGCAGGAGTTTTGTATCGCTCTACGATATCGACAACCTCATCGCGTGAAGCGGACACTTCCACTTTGTGGGTAATCGGTCTCATTACCTGACGAATCGGAGTATAGGGAGGATTTACGATCAAATTTCTTTCAGGGACATAGCCGATGGTTTCATTGTCGTTATTGTATACAAAAATGACTCGGGTGAGGTCTATTCCCGGATTTTCCCGTATGGCAATTGCGACTTCACCGATAGTCGTATTCAAATGAAAAGAAAAATATTCATTTGTCATCAACCGGCCCGCACTATGGCGATCGTGCTTTTGCAGTTCTCGGATTCGGGTAGCCTTTTTGGGATCAAGCAATTCAAGGACGCGACGCATTCTTCTATCGGACATGTCATCAAACATCCAGACGGCTTCGTCGGGAGGCATCTTCTCTATAAGTACTATGATTTCCGAGTCGGGAAGTTGGCGAAAAATGGCTGTCCGGGTATAGCTGCCGGTATTGATCATAAAAATAATTTTAGCATCGAGATCGGGAAGATTGTCATACACAATGACTCGAGCGCCCGGAGGAAGGCGGGTAACTGTATGGGCTAAATCGACAGGATCATGACTTCGGCTGATTTTTGCGACATCATGCAGAATAATATCGGATGTGCCGTTATAAAAGGCATCCTCAAGTTTTTCTTCCAGAGCATCATCAAGGTGACTGGTACGGAAATCGGCCGGAACAGATCTGTAAGTACGCTCTTCAAAATTTTCTGCGTCATCTTTTAGATCTTTTTCCATAAGTACCTCTTCCTATCTTCACTTTATCATGATTGACCGCGTATGCCTTAGAATTTACTAAATCAGAATTGATAATAACAGGTGTTTTCAAATTAAAAAAGTAAAAAGTTTAAAATCCGGGAATATAAATTTATAAACAACATAACTTTTGAAAATTCGAATATCTAATCCTTATAAAATGACCTTTTCGCTCGGCGTCGATAAAGGAGGTATAAGATCAGAAAAACCGCCCCTGCTATACCCCATATAAGCAAACGAGGTATCGTCAATAAAGGATAAGCCTTTTGCAAAGGAGGTCCCATTCTTTCGCCCGGAGGCCATAAAATAAAACAGGGTGTCCCCTCTAAATTTCCTTCCGGAACGAATCCGAACACCCGACTATCTGCACTCATCGCATGATTATCCCCAAGAACAAGATATTTTCCGTCAGGAATAGTCACTCCATATGTCCGGATAAAATCACGATTAAGATGACCTGACTCATCAACCGGAGGACCATAATCCTTGAACGGTTTATAAGAGACGTCTTTCCCCGCTTTTGCCTCTTCTTCCTTTTCAAAATTCACAAGAAGCGGATCCCCTTTTCGAATGACAGGTACTCCCATAAGGTATAAATCACCCTCACGGAAATAGGCATATCGGTGCGGAAAATTATTTTTATTGTTCACGCCGGGTAGTTTGGCGGTTAAGAAATCAATTCCATAATTGTAAAGTCGCTGAATATTTTCAGGAGAATCGTTGTACAAAGGCTGATCCGTCGGCAGATCATAAAGAATTCCGCCCCATCCTACTTTTTTACCCTTCCCGTAATAAAATTCGTAAGTACCGTCCGGCACTCCTTTGAAGTCAGGACTCCAAGAAGAGAAATGAGCGGAATCGGCCGAATACCTGGTCGCATGATTATTCCTGACAACAAAACGGGCGGTATACATGTTCTTCATGAGAGCATCAATCTCTTTTTTCCCCAGAGGAATAAGGCTCTTTTCCGTCCCCACAATGTAGCCGTTTCTTAGCGATTGCGGATCCAAATTTGCAGGGGGTTGTGTGAGTCCCGGATGGTGTGCCAATTCCAAATACAAAACACCGTCTTTCAAAGATTCTTCCGGATATCCCAGCTCTTTCGCCTGTTTCAGTGTCAACAGCCTTGCCATCGCAAAATTTCGCAAGCCGAAAAAATCGGCATATGTCATTTTTTCCGAATCAGCAGCTTTCCACTTACCGTCTATCTTCAGCTGCTCGACAGGTCCCTTATAAGAATCGTTAATAATTCTCGCCAACGGCAGATTCATTTGTTTAAAAATAATTTGATTTCGATCAACCCCTTCAGCTTTTCCGTCAAAAGTAAGGAAAGGGATATGTTCGAGCTTTTCACTCCAAGGAGCATGTTCGAAGTCCGCGATCGCATTGCCGGCCTTATCAACCCCGTAAATTTTCCCCCCATAAAAATAGAGGGAATCGCCGGGTTTTCCGATCAGTCTCTTGATGTAACGTTTTTTTGCAGGAAAAAGCCAAAAATATTTGGTATCTGTATCCGGAAGATCGATATTTTCACCGGAAAAAATGATGACTCCGCCTCTTTGGACTAAATCGGGATCAAAATAGAAATGGCTTGTAGTAAAGGGAACGTTGATTCCAAAAGAAGTTTTTGAAACTGTCAGGCGATCCTGCTCTTCAAAAGTCGGTCGCATGGAACCGGTAGGGATTTCATACAATTCAAACCACATCTGCCGAACAATGGTGGCGATAATCAAAGCAAAGGCGAGGGCGAGCAACAACTCAAAACCGTAGTCAAAAAGATTTTTTTGCAGATGCTGATCGGATAAAAGTTCTATTTTTCTGAGGAGAACATTAGATTCTTCAACGTCATCTCTCAGCAAAGCCTCGTCCAAAGATTTGAAATTTGTTTCAAATTCTTTGATCGTATCAGGAGCCAATTTTTTTTTTCGTTTTTTGAAACTCGAAAAATATTGGCGCGCAAGTGTGCGACATTTGCCGATTCGATAGTTTTTTTGGGTTTTGAAGATCATAAAATTCCCCCGGTAAGGGCAAATTTTATTCCGGTTCTTCTATTAATATCAACCGCAATTAAGAAAAACTACATAATAGGCTTTGGAGATTTTAATTCTCCGCCCGATTCAACAATTCGTATTTTGGCTTTTCCGATGATTCCGCTGATCTGTAACCAGTAAGGAAAATAAGAAGGATAGTTCGTGTTCTCTTCGGGAATATATACCTCTATCATCTTGCCCGCAAGCTCGGTGCCGTCGTTAGGCCATCTTGCTTTCCACGCATCAAAAGTAATATTTTCTATGGTCTGTCCGTTGACAACCATTTTGGGCTGCCACACATCGCGCATCTCATTTCCCGCCGGATGAAATCCTTTTGGCCCCACACGCTTTCTATCCTTCAACGAAATCTTATAAAAAGGAATATTCAGAAGGGCTGTAAGAAAATTATCCGACTCCCGAATCTTGAACCAACTGTTTTGCGTGTAAGAAAAAGAAGATTCAATCACTCCGCTTTTTGTATTTAGGCGATACATCACCCATGAACTATGTCCCGGAGCGTTATCCTCTACCCATTCACGCCAGTTGTATTTATTTTTAGGAATCCGGTCTCGCGGAGCACTAATCTCTTCCAATATAAGTCCTGTTTCCGTTTTTCCCCGAATATGAAGGACGGAAAACATTTTTCCTTGGTGAGTGACAATAAAATCGCCGACCCTTGCCTTGGCAATATTTTCCTGCAGCACCTGTCTCTGTTCTGCCGAAAGGGGACCGGTCAACACAATCGCAAAAAATAAAAAAATTTTAACTATAAATGTCGATTTCATACAGCACCTGCTTTTAATAAAGATCATAGGGCAATTGCGCTTTTGAGAGCAATCTCATAAATATTCGGTTTTACTCTTGACTCTAAGGCCGGAAGATTGTATGTTTTATTCTTAAATTCTTCCATCTGCTCGGGTGGTGAAATGGTAGACACTAGGGACTTAAAATCCCTTGCTCGCAAGGGCGTGCCGGTTCGAGTCCGGCCTCGAGCATGCCAAACCGTGAGAGGGTTAGGTCAATTCGTTGGCTTGAACCCTCTCTTTATTTTAGTCTCCTACTTTAAAGAGATTCCGGAGACTCCCGGAGATTTAGAGCATTTATAATAGTTCAGGCATATGCGTATTAGGATGATGTTTTAGCATTATTTTTCTCCAAGCCTTTTATATCCCCAAAACGGAGTCTCAGGAAGAGGAGCGGGAGAATCTAAACGAATATAATTTTCTTCTAACAGACCTTCGGAAAATTGAGCAATAATTTCTCCTGAAAGTGATGAGGCTTCTTCCGGATCCTCATCCTTAATTGGACCGTCAAAATAAAATCCTAGACATGCCGTATGGTCCTCATTTCTCCAATAAGCAGAAACTCCTCTGATTGTATTGTTTGTAGAATCAGATACAGGTATTTTTGTTATATATAAAAGATGTTTTTGTAAATCTATCATTTTAGAATTGCCTTAGGATCAGTTGGGAAAACATGTACTTTACCTTCTTTTGCATACACAACAATATCTCTTGTTGTTGTTAACAAGTTATTGTGTTGATGGGCTTTTTTTTTTATCCGGGCACTTGATTATTTTTTCAATGCAGATAATTCAAATTTATAGAAAGAATGATACACAAGCTATCCTCGGCTCGACTTATCGCATACGTGTTAAGATAATATGTTCAATATGTGTTTAAACTTATGTATTAGCACTAATTATAAGGTGCTTCGCACCTTCGATTTACTTATAAAATTTGCTCTCCTCAATATTCTTAAACACATATTGATCTCTTGCCTCAGCGCATTTTTCCAAAAACTTGTTCGATTGTTTTAATGATTTTTATGAATAAAATAAATAAGAAAAAGTTCTATCATTAAAACAATATCACCAAAATCTTAAAGGGGACATTATGTGGTTGGTAACAGGATTCTATAGAATTTTCCAAGGTGTTGCAGCTGTAAATTCCGGCATCGATTATACGACAGAAACAGTTTATAATACCTATACACACCTTACAGAGATTCCGGAGAATAGGAAACGTGCAGAGGAAATAAAAAAAGACGACGCAGCACGAAACAAATACCGTGAAACCGGTGACAAAATAAAAGAAAAATATGCTGAACAATTAGCAGATCTAAAGTCTTTAAATTCGAAAACCAATCCGGATAAAAAGTTTTAACTCGCGCAGCGTTTGGAGTGCGGTGACTCGTCACCGCTTTGCCCTCGCATCGACTTGTCGATGCGTTTTTAAAAACTTAGAGACTAATCTTGAACAAATTTCTGAATATCCCGAAACACAAAACATTGCTTAAAACGCCTCGACAAGTCGAGTCGAGGGCAAAGCGGTGACAAGTCACCGCACTCCAAACGCTGCGCGAATTGAAATTTTATTTACTCAACCAATTAATAAACAGTCACTTGACTCTTGTTCATTTTTCTTCTATCACATTTATTTGCACGTTAACATAACGTGTGTTATTGTGCAAAAAGAGAGATATACAGCCGGACCGAGTCCGGCTGCCACACAACTTACGATAATTCTTTTTCGGCGAAAAACTTCATTCCTTCTGCAAAGAATTGGGCGAGCTTTGGATGCTCGGCATCAAACGGTTCAAAAGCTTTTTGCCACTCAAAGCTAATGTATTGCTCTCCCAAATTAGTATAGGAGCTCCGGTCCGGAGTCCAATATCCTTTAAGCCATTCATAATGCCTATGAATGATCTTTTGTACTTCGGAAGAATTTACTGCAGCCCGATTTTCCCGTTGTTTGGCAAGATCCTTGCAGATTTCGTTCCACTCTTCTGTGCTTTTTTCAAAACCTTCCTTACTCAAGTTTTTAAAGTTCACAAACGTTTCTTCAATAGAAACTTTTGCTTCTTCTCCGAAACGATTGATTAGGTATTTTTGATACTCGCTTTGCTTTTCCTTGTTGAAGCCTAGATAGATCTCATGGTCTTTCATTTTTTTAGTTCCTTTTAAGTGTTCGATTGTTTTATCGATAGTTCTGATCAGATTTTTTGTCCTCTCCACATTCTTTTCCAAAATTTTGCGGTGCGAACTCAAAGCTGCTATTCTGTCGAAATCGCTTCTTTTCAGGATTGCTTCTATTTGCTTCAGCTCGAATCCGATCTCTCTGAAGAATAGGATTTGTTGCAGAAGTAGCAGCTGTTTTTCTTCATAATATCTGTATCCGTTGGCGCCATGGTAGGCCGGCTTTAAAAGTCCTATTTCATCATACCACCGGAGTGTTCGGATACTGACTCCTGAAATTTTTGCTAACTTCGAGACTGTATAGGCCATCGATTTTCTCCTTTAAGATCCCTTTGATTTTAAAGGATAGCGCTATAATAAGGAATGACGTTACGTGAGGGTCAAGGAGGAAGTTTTTAAAAAAATGTTGAGGGTAATAATATTTTGAGATATCGTAACCAAAGGAATTATTTTGAAAATATTTTAGATAAACAAATTTAGGAGTTAGCTATGACAGTAGAACGAAAAGAATCTAATGAATCTAATGTATCTTTTGGGAATGCTGATTCCTTCTATGTAAGCTGCGAGGATCAAGATGGGTTTACATATAACGGTAGAGCGGTTTCTTCTTCATCGGGGGAAAACAAATGCTTGGATACACTTGTGTGGTGTATATGGTGTACGTGTTTGCCCTACATAGGTTGTTTTTCTCAAACTCCTCCGTTTCACACGTAGAAAAACGGTAACGAAATGTGATTCGTTTGTAAATTTTAAAATATTGAGAATTTTATGTGAGTGAGAAAAAAATTTTCGATTTTCTCTATCGCATTTTTTTTAATCTCCGATTTTGAAAGAATAGGTCCTTCTTTTTGTAATCGAATTGTATATTGAATGCCCACAGAGCCATGATGGTTTGAATAATAGGATACCCCGCTAATTTCCCTCTGATTATTGAAAGTATATTCTACCAATACTTCTGCATGCTCCCCTGATCCTAAGAGAGAAAAACGCTCGATAATCAACTCATAGTTTTGTGTGTTGGCAAGCAGATGTGATTTGAAGCGCTGTACGTAATTTTTTACCGGAATATTTTTTTCTAATTCTTTTTTTTCGATTCTAATTAGTTCATGCCAATCAATAGTATTGTCATTTTTGAGAACATATTCTTTAACGCAGTGATTTGAGGGGTCCGATTGTGTGTACACAGTCTTAAATGTTTCGGGTATTACAATTTCTAAATTTCCCTTATTCCGGTCTGTTTCCAATTTAACATCGAAAGATTTTGTTGTAGAGGGTTTGCTAATTTCTGCAATTTTTAACAATCCGTTCTCCATAACAAACTTCATGAGTATAGCGGCACTCATGTTGATGTGATGTCTCTTTGTAATTGATTCACAGTTTAATTGGCAAATCAGTTCATTATCGCTGTAAGGAGTTATACTAAGAGGAGTGCTGTTTAATTTTATTTTTGGCATCTCGCGAAAATAATTGCGTTTTAATAGGCCTTTAAAGACATTTTCGATTGAATCGTTATTTACATTGCCTGTGTTAATATTTACGGTAAATATTTTACAGTTCGAAGTGAGTAAATCTTTTAAATAACTGCTACAATAGCGTTCTGCAACCGTTCTCATTAAATCGTAGTTGATGGACATAGCAATCTCTTAGTCTTCGATTATCGATATTGTTACTTTAAAGAAAAAACATTAAAAATATAACTTAATTTTGCATAGAAAATATTTTATGTAAAATAAAATTATCAAGATACGGTTCACGAAAAAATTCGTCTGAGATACTATTTCGGGAGAATATCTTCGGACAGTCTTTCAATAAACCACCATGTGTCATCATCTAAAGGGTAACATTCGCTCAATTCTTTAATGTCACATGTATGTGGAGGAGGTCCCAAATATTTAGGTTGAATACCGAGTCTGCAAGGGTCCGGAATAGGACACTCGAATTTTATTTCGGAAATTTTTAAAAAATCGGTTTCTAAAATAAAGGTCATGATCATATTAACGGTATTTTGATAAGAGGGAGGTACATTTTTTGGGGAAAAGGTATACATCAGCTTATTGTTTGATATTTGAGGACAATAAAAAGCCCGGATAAAATCCCGATTGTGATTGTTACGCTTTTCTTTTATAGATTCAATAAATTCCTGTTTATTCATCTCCCGAATATTGCGCTGAGGAAGAGTTTTATTACATATATATATTTTAAATGAGGAAGAAAGAATGTTTTCTAAAGAGAGTTTCAGCCCTTCCTTTCCGAAGGGCGGAGCAGTGGAAGTAAAATATTGTAGGCCAAGATGTTGCATCTCTTGGAAGCTGATTGACATAAGAAAATCACCCTTATTTTTTTATAAAAAAGGGAAACATCATGCTTCCCTTTATGGTATCTAGTCCGTTTCTATGATAAAATTAGGTTAGAGTCTATTGCAGTCACTACATTGTGTTTGAAAAAGTCCCGGATTTTATTTGCTGCGCTCTCGGCATTCATCTTATCCGTTATTAACACGATATATTCTACAGCGGAACAGTAATTCGTGCCTGAAACAGATCGGATGCCGACAATTCTATCTTGGTTGTTTACAGTAAATTGCATGAGTAAGGTTACTTGATTGGTGAATTGATTGCATTCACTTTTTTCGGATATACGTACATAGTTATTTTGTTTCACGGTATTTTTATTGTCTTCTATAAATTTTTGTGCAGTCATTTTTTTTGATATAGTCAACGGTTTCTACGCTTGGACATTCAAAAAATACATTCGACCGGCGATTGCATTTCAGACCGTTCGGTACTCTAACTTTTTTGTAAAAAAATTTTCAGTTACAAGAAAGTAAATCTGTTGAGAATACTCTTTAAATTTCTCAAAAAAACTATTTTAAGTAAAATAAAATTTTATTTATGTAAAAAGAGTAGTTAAAACATGTTATGAAGGGAAAAGGATATTAGATCCCCTGAAGAATAGTTTTCCTGTTTTGTTCAAAAAGACTGTTGATGATTGCTACGGAATCATTGTAGTTATTTTTAGTGAGAACTGTATATTTTACAATTCTCGAAATCGGCAGAAGAGATACTTGTTCCTGTCCCGAAGAGTATATGGTCCATATCTTCATTATCACTCCTTTTGGATGTTGATCCTGTTATATCGGTACAGAAGAAAAAAATATATTGTTGCTAAAAAAATGTAGGACTTTTGCAATGGTTGCATCTACATTATCCTGTATGACCACTGTATATTCTATTCCTATGCAAGAGGAGCCTCCTGAAAAATATTCTATACCCATAATAGCAGGGAAATCATTAGTATCTTTGGGTGTAGAATTCATGATTAATTGCGAGATCTGAATGATATTTTTAAAGAATAAATGTTCATGTATTATTGTATTGTCATATCTTGTGCAGCTTTTTATTTTATTTGTATTATCTCTTGCAGTTTTTTTATCTCTTGCAGATATTTTTTTTATTTGGAAATTCTGAAAGGTAATGTTTTCATTCCATTCGTCCGAATTTTGATTGTCCGGTATGAATCGGAGCGTGTTGCATTCAGGTATACTTTGTGGGGAGATGATCTGTTTGAATCCCGGCGGAACTGTGACTGACAAATAATGAGACAGCTTTGTAACATAGTCGCAAGCAATGAGTTGTCGGTATTTATGAGGTGAAGAAGGGGGCATATTTTGAAAAATTTTCCGACAGTTAGATTGTATTTTGCTAATTTTTATCTCTTTATTTTCTAAAATAAAACTCATGAAGCCTTCTACAGTAACTTTATAGAGGCCGGGGCCTTCAGTATCGCATGTACTAAATCCATTTGATAGTTCATTCCAATCCGTTTTACAAGATAGTTTATTTTCAATCGGGCAATATTCTTCCCCGGTTTTTTCCAATATGGCTGTAATATTTTTAAAATGGTTTTGTTTCATTGATTCAATAAAGTCCGGTTTATTAAAGACTAATTTACATTCTTCTTTACTCGATGTAAGAGTGATAAATATTTCACAAGTTGAAGAGAGTATTTTGTCTAAAGTATTTACACCGGTTTCCTGCGTAAGGGGTGTTTTAAGTAATGAATCAAAAAAAATCTGCGCGTTAACTTGCATTAAATGGGAGTCTATTGACATTAAAAAAACCTTTTTTTATTAAAGAATAAAGTTCTTAGGAAAAAATTTTAATTCCGGTCACTATCATTTTTTATCGATTTGTAATTGCATTGTGCGTTCGGATTCACGGAATTCGGATTGATTGATTTGTTGGATTTTTAATTCTCCTTTTTCTTTCATAAAGGTCATGACAATATTTACAGTAGTTCTGAAGAAAATTTCACTTTTTTTGTAAGTATAAGTAAGCTTACATTTTAGAGTATTTGCACTCTCCGGGGGGAAATAGTTCCGAGTTAGTTGAATTATTTTAAGAGCACTAAAATGTTTTTTTAGAAATTCAAGAAATTCCGATTTATTATATTGTACAGGAGTAAGTTGCACATTGTCTTTTGATTTGGTTCTCACTATTGTGAAGTCGGAACAGAGTAACGGTTCTATTGAGTTTGGTTGATTAAATTGTGTACAGTAGTCATCTGCAAGAAATACATTGTTTACCATAAAAACTCCGGTTTATTTAAAGTTTTGTCTAAATAAAAATATCTTTAAAATTGTCAGAAAAATATTTTCTTGTAAAGAAAATATTAGAGTCAAATTTAATTTGTACCGGCATTTGGAGTGCAGTGATAAGTCGCATACGCATTAAGCTAAAAATAACAAAATGTCTTTAAACATGTATGTCAGCATTAATTATAAAGTTTTTTATGCCGGCCCTTCAGGCCTCCCCCTTCCTTACTATAACCTACCCGGGCCTCCGCCTCGCTGCGACCCGGGTAGTATGTAAAAAAATATTGAGGTCTGAAGGACCGGCATAAAAACTTTATAATTACCTCTTACATATATGCTTAAACACATATGGAACTTATTAGCTTAACACTTATGGGACAAGTCACGCGCACTCTAAACGCTGCGCGAATTTAAATTTCATATAACATAAATTATTGTATATTAATTATTTATAGAAGTTTATTAACGAAACGCAGCGCATTCTGACTATGATTCCAAAACAAAATGAAAAATGAGAGGAGCCACAATGGAGGCGTCTGATTCGATCATAAAACTCGGAGTATCTATATCGAGTTTTCCCCAGGTGATTTTTTCGTTGGGAACTGCTCCGCTGTATGATCCGAAGGAGGTTGTGCTGTCGCCGATTTGGCAAAAATAGGCCCAATAAGGGACTTTTTGCTCCAGATCCTGTCTGAGAAGGGGGACTACACAGATAGGGAAGTCTCCGGCAATTCCCCCTCCGATTTGGAAAAATCCTATTTTTGATGAGTGACTTTCTTTTTTATACCATTCAGTCAAGAAAGCCATTTGTTCCAATCCGGTTTTTACCGTATGAATATTTTTAATTTCTTTGGTGATCACATGAGAGACAAAGATGTTTCCTAAAGTGGAGTCTTCCCATCCCGGCACTATGATAGGCAGATTTTTTTCTTTTGCGGCTAAAATCCAGCTATTTTCCGGGGGAATTTCAAAAGCATTTCGGATGGAGGGTAGATCGAGTAGAGTGTACATAAATTCGTGAGGGAAAAAAGATTTTCCTTCATTGTCTGCTTTCATCCAGAGGGAGAGAATTTCCTTTTCAATTCTGCGAATAGCTGTATCCTCCGGGATACATGTGTCTGTGACTCTATTCATCCCTTTTTCCAGAAGTTCTTTTTCTTCTTTTTTAGAAAGAGAGCGATAATCAGGTATTCGTTTATAATAAGTGTGGGCTACAAGATTGAAAACATCCTCTTCCAGATTAGCTCCTGTGCAGCAAATGGCATGCACTTTATTTTTCCGAATCATTTCAGCCAGGGAAATTCCCAATTCACCGGTGCTCATGGCACCGCCCAAAGTGACCAGCATTTTTCCGCCCGATTTAAGATGTTCTACCCAACTTTCGGCAGCATCTACACAAACCGCTGCATTGAAATGTTTGTAATTTTTTTTCATGAAATCACGAATGCTCATTTTTTCCATCCCGATTTTTACTATATTTATAGCTGAGTAGTTTATAGATAAGTTTTGCTGCAACATAATCCGGAGCATGATTGTGTTCTTCCGGAAGAAGTTCGACCACATCAAAACTCACGACATTTTTTTCGATAAATATATATTGCAAAATTTCCATTAAAAAATCCCAATCCGGTCCGCCGGGCTCCGGAGTACCTGTTGAGGGCATTAAAGAACAATCGAAAACATCTAAATCGAATGTGATGTAAATCGGACCTTCAATATTTTTTATTAGTGTATATAATTCATTTTTTCTATGAAGTAATTCATGTGCGAAAAAGGTGTGAGAACGATTCAATAAAGGCAATTCTTCCTTTGCAAGACTTCTTATTCCTATTGCAATTGTTTGTGTTACTTCCGGAATTTCTTTGACTCTAGCCATAACTGAAGCGTGGCTCCAAGGATTATTTTCGTAGGAATGTTGTAGATCGGCATGAGCATCAAATTGTATGACTGTAAGTTTTCCATAATGTTCAGCTGTTGCTTTGATAGGAGCGTATGAGATAGAATGCTCTCCGCCGATGACGACGACAAATTTATTTTTATGAAGATATTCCTTTGTTTTTTCAAAAGTCAGACGTAACATTTCTTCTGATGAGTCAGATTCTATTGCATCGGCTGTGTATATGCCCTGAAGATACACTTCGGATTCGGTTTCGATGTCATATAACTCCATATTTCGCGATGCTTCAATTAAGGCTGCAGGTCCTTTATCGCTCCCTTTTTGGTAGGTGGAAGTTTTGTCAAAAGGAAGGGGAAGTATGACTATGCGGGAAAATGATTCAGATCCGTAAGGATCGGGAAGCCCTCCGAATCTCCCTTGCATACCATGTCCCTGTCCGATAGGAGTTTCGTTTTTCATATCACCAAATAGGTATAGCTTTCTAAAGCCTGTTTAAATTTTTTCTTAATTGCGGCAGATTCCTGAGCGGTAATTCTTCCTGATTTAATCGATTGCTCTATCAAAGAATGAAGCTGTTCCAATAATTTTTCGTTGTTATACTGAACGTAATGCAAAACTTCTTCTACAGTATCTCCTTCAACCAATTTTGACTCTTCCCAATTTCCGTTTGCATCCAATTTTGCATGGATTACATTGGTATCTCCGAAAAGATTGTGCAATCCTCCCAAAATTTCCTGGTAGGCTCCCATCAAAAATACTCCGAGATAATACGGTCCGTTATTATATGGATGGAGAAGTAAAAAATCTTTCGATCCTTTTTTTCCTATAAAATTATTGATTTTCCCGTCGCTGTCACAACTCAGATCAGCTAAAATTCCACGATGTTCAGCCGGTTCATTCAAACGGTGAATCGGAATAACAGGAAAAAGCTGTCCTATAGCCCATGAATCGGGTAAAGATTGAAAAACAGAAAAATTACAGAAATAAATTTCCATCAAAAATCGATCTAAATCTTCCATCTCCTCCGGAATTTCCGGCAATTCATTGAATAATGTATGAATTTTTGTGAGCAAAGATCTGTATAATTTTTCGGCGTGCGACCGTTCTTTAAGTTTTAATGTGCCTCTCACAAATTCTTCTAAAATCCGCTCTTTCAATTCAAGAGCATCGTGAAAAATTTCTCGGCAATATTCCTGGCAAAGCTCTTCATGCATAGTGAGGAGCTCTTCTATGATGGGATGATCGGCCGGGCAATCATAATCCGGAGTGACGTTAGTAGGAGAGGTCACATCAATCACTTCAATCAGCAGCACACAATGATGCGATACGATGGCTCTTCCTGATTCCGTGATGATAATAGGATCGGGAATTTCCGCATCAAGGCATGCTTCTCCGATAATTCCGACAATATTTCGTGCATATTCTTCTACGGAATAATTCATGGACGAATCGGTATTGCTTCTTGATCCGTCATAATCGACAGCAAGTCCTCCGCCTACATCAAAAAAGGAAAGGGACGGATAATTTACGGCAATTTCCGTGTACATTCTTGCCGCTTCATTCATGGCATTTTTAATGGATTCAATGGTGGTGAGCTGGCTTCCTATATGGAAATGAAGCAGTTTTAGCCATTCGGATTTTCCTTTTGATTCGAGCAATTCCATACAATCGACAATTTCATAAGAAAAAAGTCCGAATTTAGCATGTTCACCTCCTGAAGATTCCCAACGGCCTGTTCCTTTATTGGAAAGTTTCATTCTAAATCCGATTTCAGCTTCTACTCCTAAACTTTCCGCTATGTCGATCACCAGTTTTAATTCGTAGCTTTGTTCAATGATGATGAGTGTCCTTTTGCCTAATTTGCCGGCCATGAGGGCAAGGGAGATATATTCTGCATCTTTATATCCGTTACAAAGAAGCAGCGCTTCCGGTTCGCTTTCTAAAGTGAGGATGGCAATCAATTCGGGTTTACTGCCTACTTCTAATCCCATTTTATATTTTTTTCCTGCCTGCCGTACAGCCTCCACTACGTGTCTTTGCGGATTGACTTTAATAGGATATGCCATTCTATGTCCGTTTCTATACCCGAACTCTTCAATGGCAGATCGAAAGGCTCCGTGTAAATATTCGATCCGATCATGGAGAATTCCGTCAAATCGTACTAAAATCGGCGGCTCAATTCCTTGTTCCACAAGCGATTTTGTAAGTGAATAGAGGTCACCTTCTTTTTCATCGCGATTTGGTTTTACCGTGATATGCCCCTCGGCATTCACTCCAAAATATCCGCGACTCCATCTGTCTATAAAATAGGGATCCCGATTTTGATTTGGCATAGTCCGATCTTTGTAAATTTTTTTATTGCACTATTTTTGGATATAGCATGAGGAAAGGAAGAAGTTCAATCTTTGTTTAAAAAACCTGACCCGGATTGTATTAGAGTGTTGCCGATCTGTTCATCAATAATGCATCTGCAACGACTAATGCCACCATCGCCTCTACAACGGGGACGGCGCGAATGGCCACACAAGGATCGTGCCGCGAACCTTCGGGCAATCGGAAAATAGCCTCTTCTCCCTCAACGGTTATCGTTTGCCGGGCTTTCATAATTCCGGAGGCGGGCTTAAATGCAACCCGACCTATGACAGGCATTCCGGTGCTGATGCCGGCTATTATTCCTCCGGCATAATTTGTCGTTGTCCGGATTTCATCCTCTACAACTATATAAGAATCATTGTGTTGTGATCCGGACATTGAGGAACCTGCAAAACCGGATCCGATCTCAAATCCTTTACTTGCCGGAAGTCCCATAAGGGCATAGGCCAAACGGGCTTCCAACTTTTCATAGATAGGATCCCCTAATCCGGGAGGAAGCGAATCTATAAAAAATTCTACAACACCTCCGCAAGAGTCCCCTTCAGATTTCATCTGTTCTATCTTAGCAATCATTTTTTCTGTGGCTTCGGGATCGGGACAAAAAAGCGGGCTTTGTAATGTCTCTTTTTGGAGAGTTTCTATACGTTCCGAAAAATTTTCAGCCCGAATATCGGCAATTTGTGTGATATAGGAGACGATTTTGATCGAAAACTTCATAAGAAATTTTTTGGCAATCGCACCGGCTGCCACGCGACAAGCTGTCTCACGGGCTGATGCTCTTCCCCCTCCTCTATAGTCAAAAATTCCGTATTTTTCGAGATAGGGATAATTGGCGTGGCCGGGTCGAAGCAGATTTTTGACGGGTTCATATTTTGAGGAATCGGAATCGCAATTCCGGATCAGCAGTGAAATAGGCGTTCCTGTCGTTTTGCCTTCAAAAATTCCGGAGAGAATCTCTACCGAATCGGCCTCTTTCCGAGGCGATGTATAAGGATTGTTTCCGGGACTCCTTAATTGAAGTGCCGCATTGATCTCGCTTTCGTCTATTTCAAGATTTGCCGGGCAACCGTCGATGACGACTCCGATGGCTTTGCCGTGAGATTCGCCCCACGTTGTAATTTTAAAAATATTTCCGAATGAATTACTCGCCATCAGTGATCCTTATATTTGCTCCGAAACCGATGAACTCTTCAAAAAAAGAGGGGAATGTTTTTGCAATGCAATCGACAGAGGTAACCGTTGTCTCGCCCTCGCAACCTAATCCTGCCACAACGAGCGACATAGCCATTCGATGGTCCCGATGAGAATGGACGATCGCGCCGGATAAAGGTGATCCTATAATGCGGAGTCCGTCAGGGGTTTCTACAATATCGGCTCCCATTTTCCGCAACTCTTTCGCTATACAATGTATGCGATTGCACTCTTTATCCCGCGCTCCTGCCGCATTGATAATAATAGTTTCTCCTTCTGCATAACAAGCTAGGACTGCTAATATTGTAATGCCGTCAATGCACTGATTGATGTCTACAGTGATTCCTTTTAAATGATCGCTCTTTCTGACGTGAATACAGGAGCGGGAAGCGTCGATTTCAATCCGGGCTCCCATTTGCCGGAAAATTGAAATCAGGAATTTATCCCCCTGAATATCATTCATATCCAAATTTTTTATACACAATTCAGAACGGGTTATTATTGCTGCAGCAATGGGAAAAGCTGCGGAACTGAAGTCTCCGGGAACGGTATAGTCGAATCCGGAATATTTTGTCGGACCGGTTACTTTGTAATAGGCAAACGCATGATTTTCATAGGGAATCCCCAATCGGTCGAACCAATCTAATGTCATGGCTACCCAAGGTTTCTCTCCGGGATTTTCTACGTGAATTTCTGTTACGCCGGAAACAAAAGAGGCGGCAATTAACAATGCGGAAACGTGCTGGGAATCTTCTCCGTTTACCCGGCATACTCCCGGATGAAGCGGACCTGTAAGAATAATAGGGGCATAAGAATCGCCTCTCCCGGTTTCGTATCGGGCTCCCAGCTGAGACAATGCCTGCAAAAGTTCTTTCATGGGTCTTTGATGTCTTATCGATTCATCTCCTGTAATGACAAAAGGAAATGTTCCTAAACCGGCGATCGCAGTAAAAAATCGTAAAACAATTCCTGAATTTCCGGCGTCAATGACATCTTCGGCAAAAGTAATTTTTCCTTTAACTCCCTGAATTTCTATATGCCGGCTATGAATTTCAATGCCTGCTCCCGTCATTTTGCAGGCGCGGATCATACTAAGGGTATCGGGGGAGTCCAACGGATTGTGCACGAGGGTTTTTCCGGATCCCAAAGAGCCGAATAGGATAGCGCGCAGGGTTTGTGATTTGGAAGGCGGAATTCGGATTTCGCCTTTAAGATGTGATTTTTTGATTAAGTAATTTGTCATTTTTTTCCGGGAGGTTACAAAAAATATAACATTTTTTCATATAGGATGTCCAATTTTCCGGATTTTATCTTGAGAAATCTGAAGGCCGGATTTTGGATGATTTTTTTCTAAATCGCCCTGTTTCAATGGTATACGGTAATATTATTTTTTTTTGATTCGTAAATTTTAAATAAAAAAATACATAAATCATTGAAAATAAAATATATCGGAAAAATTTCTCTCATGAGTGTCAAAAAAAAATCAAAAAAAATCGTCCGGATTTTGAAATTTCTAAAGGAGTTAAGGCAAAAAAATTAATACTTTTTTTTACGTTTAAAAAAGGTCTTTATAAAAATTTAAGTCAACTAATTAAAGAAATGTAATATACATACATTCAGTATCTTACGTAAAGACGTTTTTCGTAAAACAAAATTTTCCGAAGAGTTTTTTTTTCGTTTTCATGAAAAAAATATTTAGGATTTCAAAAAAAAAAGAAAGTTTTCAATAAAAAAATCTTTACAGATGCCGGACTGTGTGATATTTGTTACAAATGTATTTCATAAACCTTTTTTAAGAGGGAGTACGTATGGCAAAGTGGAATAAAAAAATAGGCTTAGTGTTTTTGAATCTGGGCCTATTGACTATAACACCGAATCCTGCAAGTGCGGACGATTGTAGATCATCATGTGACCCATGTGGTAATAGTAATGATTCGTGCGCAGATTCATGTTTCGGTGGCATTGAAATCGCAGCAGATTTCCTATATTGGAAACCTTGTGTTGACGATTTAACCTATGGTGCAAGTGTGTCCCCGGTGGATACATCAACTACAGGCCTATCCTTGAGAACAATTAAGTACAAAAATATTTGTCCTAATTGGGAACCCGGTTTTAGGATTACTGCAGGTAAAGATGACGTTTGGTGTGGAATGAGATTGGCTGCGTCTTATACATGGATTAACATGAATAATTCAAATCATTCATCTACTCAATGCGGAACAAGCCTACCCGGCTGGATAGAAAGCCCCCTAATTCATCCTGCATTGTCCGGTATTACAGACAGACATGCAATAAGAGGTTCTTGGGACGCTACTTACCAAACTTGGGATGTGTTATTTTCATTCGATTTATGCGGCAACAGATGTTATTCTTTCAGACCGTTCTTCGGTTTAGCAGGATTAATATTTGATCAAAGCATGAAAGTCGCTCTTTTTGATGATGATTGCCGTATACTTGCTGATTCAGTTCATATGCGCTGGGACAACGATTACTTCGGTATCGGATTTAAAGTAGGATCTCACTATTCATATCAAGTTTGTGATGGATTTTCAATATTTGCAAATGCATCGGGAACAATTGTTTCAGGAGATTCTGACGACAAATTCAACAAAAATACACAAACAAGTGTAGGCCTAGACGGAATTACTTTAACTCGTCTGACTTTTGAAGAACCTTCCTGCAGCTGCCAGATGATCCCCGGATACCATCTACAGTTGGGTATTGAGTATGTTAGTGACATGTGTAACTGTGAAACTAACATCCGTATAGGTTGGGAATACTTAATATGGCACAATATCTCTAATCCACGTAGATTTTTTGACTCAGGTTCATTAGCAACAGGAGCAACTACTGCGTTTAGAGATGGTACATATTCATCACAAGCTAACACAACGACTTTTGGTTTCCATGGTCTGATGGTTGGTATGGATTTCAATTTCTAATTGCAACTAATAATTGCATAAGTAAAAGGATCGGGTTATCATAGATAATTCGGTCCTTTTTTTATTTTATGAAGCGTTATTTCAAAAATTCCCCGGCTGAATTTTTGCAGCCGCTTAGCAGGAGGAATATAAAGACATGTCATCGGAATATCTTTTTTCCTTAAGCATTTTCTTTACTTTCGTGTTTTTTCCCTTAACACAAATATATTCCGCTGCCGATCAACAAAGTACGGAAACGGAAATTATCGAAGAACCGCCGGAAAAATCTGCGACGGAAAAAATTCTTCCTCCCGAAGAGAGGGTAAAACGTTCTTATCCTTTTGAAAATATACCCCGCAATCAAATCCCTCAAAATAGAGTTCCGGCAAATGCCTTGCCTATTGATAAAATCCCTAAAAATTCCCTTCCCGATAATTCAATTCCTAAAAAAAAACTCGGACCTTCTCCGATTCCTAAAAAACCTCTGGAAAAAAATCCTCTAAAAAGAAATCCTATTAACGCAAACCCTATTCCACGTGAGATGCTACCGCGCAATAAAATTGTAGATACTCGAAAAGCCCGTTATCAAAGCACTGTGGAAGGAAATACTATAAAGACTACGGAAACGACTCAATAAACCTAAAACTACTGAAAACGGCGTGATATGAAAGTTCTAAAATTCGGCGGATCCTCTGTAAAAGATGCAGAGCGTATCCAAGTTGTCCTTGATCTGGTTTATCAGACTTTTAAAAAGGACCCGAAAGTCCTTGTTGTTGTATCGGCTTTACAAGGTGTAACTGATAAATTAATCAATATGGGAACAATTGCCTGCAGCGGCAGTGATCTCTATCTTTCGGAATTAAAAGAGTTGTCTGTTCGGCATTCTAAAGTCACTGCCGCACTCTTTTCCGATCATGATGTACAAGAGATAGATTTGATTCTGAAAAATTTGTTTGAAGAGTTGCACGATCTTCTGCACGGAATCTTTTTGATCAGAGAACTCTCGGATAGATCATTAGATCTCATTATGAGCTATGGAGAGCAGTTTTCGGCCAATATTATCGGCTTAGCTTTAAAGAAAAAAATCCCTCATGCCGAATACCTCGATGCAAGAAAACTCCTTGTGACTAATTGTTCTTTCGGTAAAGCGGTTTTGGAAGAAGACATCTCTTATCGCAAAATTCGCGAGTATTTTGCAGAGAAAAATGTTGTTCCTGTCATTCCCGGATTCATAGCCTCGACTGTTGGTGGTGAGACAACGACCTTAGGAAGGGGAGGATCCGATTTTACTGCAGCTATTTTCGGAGCGGCTTTAGACGTAGAAAAGATAGAAATATGGACCGATGTTGACGGAGTATTGACAACAGATCCGAGAAAAGTATCAAAAGCAACCTCTATTCCCGAAATGAGTTATAGAGAGTTAATGGAGATGTCACATTTTGGGGCAAAGGTGATACACCCTCCCACGATAGCTCCTGCGATGAGAAAAAAAATTCCTCTGGTTATAAAAAACACATTCAATCCGGAAGCACGAGGTACAGAGGTCAAAAATTTTGATCATCCTCAAACAAAAAATTTGATTACAGGAATCTCTTCTATAGACAAAGTTGTATTGCTGCGTCTTGAGGGGGCAGGTATGATCGGAGTTTGCGGCACCGCATCGCGATTATTCGGTGCATTAGCGAAAGAAAGCATTAATGTGATTTTAATTACCCAAAGCTCTTCAGAACACTCCATTTGTTTTGCCGTGATGCCCAATTATGCAGAAAGGGCAAAAAATCTGGTAGACAGAGAATTTGCATTAGAGCGCGGAGCAGGTTTTGTCGATCCGGTTGTGATCACGGAAAATCTCTCTGTCATTGCTATTGTAGGTGAGGGGATGCACCAACATCCCGGTGTAGCCGGAAAATTTTTCAGTGCATTAGGAAAAAAAGGGATAAATATTGTTGCGGTTGCGCAAGGATCTTCCGAATTGAATATTACATGTCTTATTAGAAGCGAAGATGAAAAAAAAGCGCTCAACATTATTCATGAAGAGTTTTTTCAGCCGGAAACAAAAAATTTATACTTATATATGATCGGCACCGGCGGAATCGGACATGCTCTGCTGAATCAAATTGAAAAGAAAAAATCGGATTTAGAAAAATCGCAAGGATTAAAAATTATTCTTAGCGGAATTGCCGATAGTAAACATATGTTGATCAATTCGGATGGCATAGATCTTGCAAATTGGGAAAAAGAATTACACTCTTCTTCCTCTGTAAGTAATCTTCAGACATTTATTCATGAAATGGAAAAAAATGAATTCGGAAAAGCTATTTTTATCGATTGTACAGCGGATGAAAAAATAGCGGGAATGTATGAAGAAATTCTTCTAAAAGGAATCTCTGTTGTGACTCCGAATAAAAAAGCAAATTCCGGATCTTACAATCGGTATCAATCTTTAAAAAAACTTTCCGAAAAAAATGGTGTCAAATACTTTTACGAAGCGAATGTAGGTGCCGGATTACCGGTGATCAGCACTTTAAGCGATCTTGTCTTGAGCGGAGATCATATTGTAAAAATAGAAGCGATTCTTTCAGGAACATTGAGCTATATATTTAATCATTATAGTGCACAAAATTCATTTAGCGAGATTGTAAAAAAAGCCCATTCTCTCGGTATCACCGAGCCGGATCCGCGTGATGATCTTAACGGATTGGATGTGGCAAGAAAATTACTGATTCTTTCCCGTGAATTAGGATATCAATTGGAACTACGGGATATAAAGGTCGATCCGCTTTTATCTCCTGAGGCATTTTGTTCTTCTCTTTCTCCGGAAGAATTTCTTGTGAAATTAGAACATAACAGCGATACTCTTGAAAAAAAACGGAATAACGCATCTGCTAATAATAAAAAACTGCGCTATGTAGGAAAAATTGAAAAGGGAAATGTGGCTGTGGAATTAATAGAAGTAGATACCTCACATCCCTTTTATAACATGTCCGGCACAGACAATGTCATTGCCATTTATACTGAACGTTACGGAGACAATCCGCTCGTAATCAAAGGTGCAGGCGCAGGTCCTGAAGTTACCGCAGGCGGAGTTTTTGCCGATATAATCCGTATAGGAAGGGGATAAAATGAATAATACCGGAAAAAAAATTCCTGTATGCATTCTGGGTGCAACAGGTATGGTGGGGCAAAAATTTTTAGAACTGCTGGAGAATCATCCTCAATTTGAAGTGGTAGCCCTCGCCGCTTCAGAGAAATCTACAGGAAAAAAATACGGAGAAATAGTCAATTGGCAACAGGATCTTCCGCTTCCTTCTAAATATGCAAATTTTGTTCTACATGAATGTAAAAGCGGGATTCCGGGAAAAATAGCTTTTTCCGGATTGGATTCTTCCGTTGCAGGGGAAATAGAAACAGATTTTGCAGAAAACGGATATATAGTCATTTCTAATTCCAAAAATCACAGAATGAACGGACATGTCCCTTTACTTGTTCCTGAGGTCAATCATGAGCATCTTGAGCTGGTAAAAAAACAGAATTTTTCCTCCGGAGGAATGATCATTACAAATCCTAATTGTTCCGTAGTCGGGCTCACCATGGCGTTAAAACCGCTAAACGATTTATGGAACGTAGAATCGGTAGATGTAGTGACTCTACAGGCCCTTTCGGGAGCAGGATATCCGGGTGTCCCTTCTATGGAAATTGTCGACAATATCATTCCTTATATCTCGGGTGAAGAAGAGAAAATCGAAACGGAACCGGGAAAAATTCTGGGAACTTTTTCAAACGGAATCATCGATTTTCACTCTATGAAAATTAACGCTCAATGTAATCGTGTATGTGTATTAAACGGTCATTTGGAATGTATGACTGTAAAATTGTCAAAAAAAGCAACTTCTTCTGAAATCATTGCAGCATGGAATAATTTTCGCAGTCCGGTCACCGGATTGATTTCTTCACCTCCACAGCTGTTACAATATTTTTATGAATCTAATTATCCGCAACCGCGCAAACAAAGGCATTTAGGAATGACGGTTTCCATAGGAAGACTGCAGGAAGCTACATTCGGGCGTTGGAAATTTGTCATACTCTCTCATAATACCGTCAGAGGTGCCGCAGGCGGAGCTATTCTCAATGCAGAATTAGTTGTGCGACAAGGATACCTATGAGCGCAAAAGATGTCATGACAGTTTTTTCTCCGGCTACTGTTGCAAATGTCGGATGCGGATTCGATATATTAGGATTTGCCGTTGAGCAACCGGGAGATGAAATTACAGTTTCTCTTACTAATCGGAAAGATGTTCGAATCCTTTCGATTGCAGGGGATGACGGAAAATTGCCTTTAGATCCTTCCAAAAATTCTGCAGGAGTCAGCGTGATCGCTCTTTTGCAAAAATTGAAGGTATCTCAAGGTGTAGACATCACGATTGTCAAAAAAATGCCGCTCGGAAGCGGACTAGGTTCCAGTGCTGCAGGTGCTGCAGGAAGTGTATTTGCATTGAATAAACTTCTGGGCGAACCTTTTACCACTCAAGAATTGGTCCCTTTTGCGATGGAAGGCGAGCGAGTATGTTCGGGAACCGCTCACGCAGATAACGTAGCTCCTGCCCTCATGGGAGGATTCGTTACTGTGAGAAGCTATGATCCGCCGGATTTCATTTCTATCCCTACAAAAATTCCTCTCTTTTGTCTTTTAGTAAAGCCTCACACTGAAATTTTAACAAAAAATGCCAGAAAAATTTTGCAGGACAATGTTCCTTTAAAAAAACTGGTTTGTCAAACCGGTAATTTAGCAGGTCTTATTATAGGACTTATCCGGGAAGATATTTCTCTCATAGGCAGGTCCCTTGTAGATGTCATTATTGAACCGCAACGTGCTCCTTTGATTCCGGGCTATGAATCGATTCGTAACACAGCATACGATTCAGGAGCTATCGCCTGCAGCATTTCCGGATCGGGACCTTCTATATTTTCTTTGTACTCCGATAACCGGAAGATGGAAATTGCTGCGGAAAAAATAAAAGAGGTGTGTAGCCGGGAACACATTTCGATAGACTGTTTTTTGACCAAAATAAATTATTCGGGAATCCAAATATATGAATGAAGTTCATCATTATTGCAGCACAAAAGATGCAAATACTCATGTATCGTTAAAAGAAGCTATCTTTCAAGGACTTGCTCCCGATAACGGACTTTTTTTGCCGGCACAAATCAAATCTCTTCCCGATTCCTTTTTTTTATCGCTTCATAATAAAAATTTCCGGGAAATTGCCTACGACGTATCAAGGCATATTTTAGGAGAAGAAATTCCTCCGGATGTATTAAGAAACCTCGTAGAAGAAAGTTTTTCTTTCGAAGTTCCTCTGATAGATATCGAAGAAAATATTCGGACTCTGGAATTATTTCACGGTCCGACCCTCTCATTTAAAGATTTCGGTGCCCGCTTCATGGCTCGATTGACCGCTTATTACAGAAAAGGTGCCTCACGTTTACATATTCTGGCTGCCACATCAGGAGATACAGGAAGTGCTGTTGCCGACGGATTTTATAACATTCCGGGTATCGATGTATGGGTTCTTTATCCGGCAAAAAAAATCAGCGCTATGCAGGAAAAACAAATCACTAATCTCGGCAATAACATTCACGCTATAGAAATAGACGGAAATTTTGACGATTGTCAGCATCTTGTCAAATCTGCTTTCGGCGATAAAGAATTACGGACTAAAATGAATCTGACAAGTGCAAATTCTATCAATATTGCCAGATTGATCCCGCAAACATTTTACTATTTTCATGCTTTTTCCCACTCACGAAAAAATATACCGCTTGTGATTTCTGTTCCCTCCGGAAATTTCGGTAACCTGACAGCCGGTCTTCTTGCAAAAAAAATGGGCTTAAAAATTCATCGATTTATTGCAGCAACCAACAGCAACGATATTGTCCCAAAATATTTGGAAACAGGGCAATTTTCTCCCGGGCCTTCCAAACATACTGTTTCGAATGCTATGGATGTGGGTGATCCAAGCAATTTTAGCCGGATACTCTCTTTATACGATCACTGTTATGAAGATATATGCAAAGATATTTACGGAGCCTCTTTCACCGATGCGGAAACTGTGGAGGCTATAGCGGCTTTATATAAAAAAACAGGATATATAGCGGATCCCCACGGTGCAGTAGGATATTTAGGCCTGAAAAAATACCTGAAAGGTGAAAAAAATCCTGTTTCAGGAATTTTTTTAGAAACGGCCCACCCCGCAAAATTTTCCGATACAATAAAAACAGCGATCAATA
>Ga0206889_1027_pt1 | contig 32194 bp, 24 predicted proteins | sample Alteio_BWOrgHeat_57_FD_153245 | JGI IMG/M metagenome (GOLD analysis project Ga0206889, IMG submission 153245) | Enriched cells from forest soil in Barre Woods Harvard Forest LTER site, Petersham, Massachusetts, United States - Alteio_BWOrgHeat_Nextera5 ... | reverse complement strand
GGAGGCTTGGAGCTGCCGGTCAGGCAGATTTTAAAAAATATAGGATTCTCCATATTGCCATGAGTATGCCGCTTGCTTGGTTTGATACAGACAAAGAAATTTCAGATTTGATTCGGATTCAGAGTGCAGCAATAAAAGGAATAAAAATGTTGCAGGAAACGTATAGAGGTACATATGTCGTTGATCATCTCAATAAATACATTTTAGAGTTCGAGAAATCTAAAATAGAAATGTGTGCTCCGAAGGATGGACTAAAAGAAAAAGTTCCGGCTTTAAAAAATTCTTCGGAAAATCCTTTAGGAAAACAGCTTTGGAATGAAAATCAGTTAGAATATCTTGCAGGACTTTTAGAAGAGGCACAGGCTCAAAAAGAGGAAGGCAATTCTCAATATGATATTTCACGCCTAAGCGCACAACAATTTTTGGACAGTAAGGTAAGCTCTTTTCAACGAAAATTAGTAGCAGATACCGAAAGAAGACACCTGGGCTCCCGGCCTATTGAATAACAGATGAAGAGCCTTCATATAGTTGGCTATCGAGTATTCTGTCTTCGGCAAGAGCGGTCGCTTTATCTTTGAGACTTTCTTCTTCGAATCGGGCTGCGGTTTGTCTTTGGAACGTAGCGAACTGATGCGTTTTGAAATACGGTTCTACTTTTTGCATCCATTTATCGGTGAAGCTTTCATTCAATTCTGAAGAGTAGAAAAACGACCATCCGTCATCCATGATGATATAGGCCAGAAATTCCGGATCAATGTATGAATTGAAATAGCTTTGGTAGGTGATATGGATTTCAAGATCTCTTGCCGTGAGGGGTCTGTTGAATTTTCCTCTTATAGTGACATGCTCATCCAATCTTTTTAGGTATCCTTCGACTACATCGAAGAGCACTTCTCTCCCTTCGCAGAGGAGTATGCTGGCTTGGGAGGTGAAATCTATCCGGATTTTCTGAATTTTTTCGTCAAAAATGACTCGGGAATCGTAGAGATAGAGCCGGTGTTTCTCCTGAAGATCCCTTGCATAATCGATCACAATTTCAGAGATATCCTCCGCATCGGGGCTATAGCCGCGGCAGCGTACGGTAGGAGCCGGTTTGGGTGTGCATGCCGGTGCTGCCAGTAAGAAGAGAGACCCTGCAACGATAGCGGGGGTTCGTGAGAATAGAGAGTGAAAATGGCAAAAACGCATACATTCCGTCCGTAATTGATCAAAATATTATTTACACAAAAAAACTCGAAACTTTGATTTTTTTGTAAAAACCGGATCGTTTGAGGCAAAACCGAGCTTATAAGAGAGATTGTATTTTATTTTCTGATTGGGGGCAATTGAAATTAGTCCCCTTTGATTTGTACCGGCAATCCCTTGCGCTTTTTATTTGTCGTATAGGAAGGTCTTGAGTTTTTGCGATATAAAAAAATCTTCAAACCAAAAAAAACTTAGAAAAAAAACGACTTCGGATGTACATTTTTCTTGTCAACCGGTATAATAACAGGTAAACAAAAAATAATAGAGATAACTATTCTTTATAAGGGATCTTTTCTATGATTAAAAATCGGCTGGCCGGAGTTAATTATGTTATTGCCGCCGCCTTTGTATTCCTTCTGCTTTTCACAGGTTTTGTAGAGTATAATCGACCCGAAATTATTCCTTTACAGGAAGTTAAAGAGCAAAAAACCGCACTTCCTAAAAGTTTTTTTGCTCAGGCTCCCGAAGCATATCATCAAATCGGCGAACCCCTTTTAGATCTCCAATATTTCCCCCCTCGCATGGAACTTCCCGATTTAAAACAAAAAATCAATTATTACGGACAAAATCATCGACCGGATGCCGGTACCGGCAATTCACGCCTTCATTTTAACCTGGCTACCGGGGAAACCGCCTCAATTTCTCCGAAAGAACCTCTGTATCTTTCTTATGATAAAGGAGAAGGGGGAGGCAAATATCATTTCAGTCCTCAAAATAAAGAGACCTCTTTATGGATCGAAGCTGTTCCGGGAGAAAAAGAGGCGACTCTTCTCGTGAAGATGTATGATGAAAACGGCAAGATTGTGACGACTCCGGAGGCAAATGCCTCTTTTGCTGTGAAAGAAAAAGAATTTGCCCGATTCGGCGGACAGCCCTGGGAAATAGGCAAATGGAGAGTGGACGGTACCCTTCTTGCCAGACAGAGAGCCCGATGGTTTGGGGTCGATAAATTTTTAGAGCGCCACGGCGGCGATGAGTTCAAAGAGAAGTCCGGGAAAAATCGGATCGATTTCGGCGATCAGGATGACAGATATTCTCTATACGTCAATGAAGGATCTGCCCTGATATGGGACGGAGTAAGCTGGAAACAGGTCGAGCCGGGTGAGGCTTCCCGCGGATTTCCCCTTCTATTGGTGAAGAGGGTGGATGAGCGGCTGATGTATCTCGAGTTGTGGGATCCGGACGGGAAAAAGAATATTGCGTTGAATCTTCTCAAAACCGCAGATGCATGGACACCGCAGAATCTTCAGCAGGAGTTCAAGTTTTTAGGGGCAAGAACGCGCTCCCAATATGTATTTGAAGTGGGAGAAGAAAAAATGTTGTTGAGTCCTGACGACTGGCTTCTCCTTACGGAAGAGGGCTGGGTGAAGCTGGATTCTATAGACGGAATAGATAAATATGTGGATTTGAAAGATCCGGGAACGTTGTTTGTTTTTGACGGAATCAACCGTGTCGGAGATCAGCAGGTTTTGAAAGGGGAGTTATTTAATCCGACCCGGACAAAAGTGCACGATATTGAGATTCCGGTACAAAAAGACGGCCTTGTATTTCAGCATATAGATAAAGAGAAAAAAGCCGGAAAAGCAAACGGATTTACACATAAAGCTCCGTTGCAATATGCAAACGGATTTGAAAAGAAACGGGATTCTAAGTAATAATACTACCGAAACCACCGAAGTGAATAGCGTTAAACATGAATTTGGATACTACTTATCGAAAAATACGAAGAAAAGCATGCGTCGGTTTTGCTTTTATCACTTTATGTTCGGCCCCTTGTTTTTCTTTAACGATTGAAGAAAAAAAGGCGAGCCTTTCGGTCGGAGGAACCGGCGATCTCTCTAAAGAGATGCAGCGATTTCTTCTGCAGGTCAATACGGAATTAAAAGAGCAGAATCTGCTTCTTAGAGATCTCTATAGACAGGTTCGCGATTTATACACCCATAATGCCCCTCAGGAAGAGTACGCAGAGTTGCTTCTTCAGATCAATCAGGTCCGCGACAACATCACGATTCTTCAGGAAAGCTGGCTGAAAATGGCTGCGGACAACAATAAGGAAGAGGACTACGCTCTTTGGCATCTTCCCGATACGACGATCGGTGAAATGGTGATCGATTACGGTTCTCAGGATTCTGTTTATCTGATGTCGGAAGAAATTGAGGATTTATCTCTCTCGATCAATTCAAATATTCCTATTCCCAGATCGTCTTGGGGAGAGATGATGGAAATTATTCTCCGGCAAAACGGTATCGGCATTAAACAGTTGAATCCGTTTTTGCGGGAACTTTTTTTCTTTAAAGACAACAACTCGAATGTTCGTATTCTCACAAATAAACCTTCGGATTTAGAAATTTTCCCGGGAGATACTCGAATCGGCTATGTCCTTTCTCCTTCGTCTGATGAGATCAAAAGGGTCAAATTCTTTTTCGAGAAATTTATCAATCCGAATAATTCCGAAATCGAAATGATCGGTCGGGATATTTTGATTATTGCTCCTATCAATGAAATCAGGGAGCTCCTCAAGCTATATAAATTTGTGGAACAAAATAACGGGAATCTGGAATACAAAATTGTCCCTTTGAAACGGGTGGATCCGGTAGAAATGGGAAATGTTCTCTCTTCGATATTTGAGCAGCTGGTCGATACTCCGGAGCCGGTGCCTATCAAGGAAGGGGAGACTCCGCAAACTAAACGCCGTCCGGCAGTATCTAAAAGTTCTGAAGTTTCCGGATTAAAAGTGGTGACCCTGGCAGGGTTGGCCAAGGCTCTTTTCCTTATCGGAACTCCTGAGGAAATCGCTAAGGCTCAAGAGATTATAGATCAGGTTGAATCGGAAGTGGGAGAAGCGCGCGAAAAAATTGTGTACACGTATCAGGCAAAACATACAGATAGTGTAGAGCTTGCAGATATTCTGGACCGTGTTTACTCCATGATGATAGGTGCAGGTCCGAGTGTGATGAGAGAGCCGGGCGGTCCGCCCCCTTTTCCGCCGGAAGAGTTTCCGGGCGCTGCAGCGAACAGCAACAGTAAAAGCAATTCGACTACGAAGGTCAACATCAATGAAGACGGCGGTGTTCTTCGGAATCTTCTCTCTCCCGAAGAAATTTATAATCCGGGTTTTTACCACGACGGATCTTATGTGATCAATTCGGACCTGATTCAGCCGGGAAGCTCTCCGCAGGGAAATCCGGAGCCGAACAGCGGAAGAAGTAATTTTATTGTGGATGTAAAAACCGGATCTATTGTGATGGTGGTGGAGGCTATTTTTCTTCCTAAGCTAAAAGAATTGCTCCGCAAATTGGATGTTCCTAAAAAAGCCGTGCAGATAGAGGTACTTCTGTTTGAGAAACAGGCCGATACGAATAGTGTGTTCGGATTGAATCTTCTCCGTTTAGGCGATAAAGCGTCTAACACCGATTTTACAGGGCTTTCTTATAACGATATCAATCCTGTCGGAAGACCGGCCAACATAGGAAATCGGGGAATTTTAGAATTTTGTTTGAGCAGAATATGCAATCCTTCGGGTATTGCAGCGTACGATTTGGCTTATCGTTTTCTTTTGACGCGGGATGATGTGACGATCAATTCCAATCCTTCCGTTGTGGCCATCAATCAGACTACTGCGATCATTGAAATTAAAGACCAGATCTCTGTCAATACGGGAACACTTCTCATCGACTCTACGGGCGGTGCTATTCCGAATAATCAGTTTATCCGGGAAGAATACGGGATTACCATCAAAGTGACTCCGACAGTACACATGAGGGATGAGAATGATCCGAACGGAACCGATGCTACAAATTATGTGACGCTGGAATCGGACATTACCTTTGATACAATACAACCTTCCGTTGTTGATCGTCCGGATGTGACCAGACGACATATTGTCAATGAGACACGTATTGCAGACGGTCAAACGGTGATCATCGGGGGCCTTCGAAGGAAGGAAGCGAAAGATTCAAAAGAATCCATCCCTTTTTTAGGAGAGCTTCCGGGAATCGGCAAACTTTTTAGCGAAACCCGTATGGAAGACAATATGCGGGAGATGTTTATTTTTATTACTCCCACAATTATTGTGGATCCTGCAGAAGATATGGAAAGACTGAAATATATTCATTTATGTCGCCGTCCCGGTGATATTCCGGCTTTTCTCTGCCGTTTAGATAGAGCACGGGAACAGGAGAAAAAGCATCTTTTTGAAGGGTATTTATCAATGATTTTGGGGCGTGATCCTGCAACGCTCTATTGTCCGCCGGGAGAATATGATGGAAGATGGAGATAAACCGGTTGAAAAAACTCCTGAAGAGACAAAAGAGTATTCCGGATCGGGAATGTTTTCAGGAGAGGATCTAAGCCTTTCTCTCGCCGTACGTTTCGGCATGGAAATCTATGAAGAGTTGCCTCCGGCTAAGCTTCCTAAAGCTTTTTTTGAAAAAATTCCTTATTCCTTCGCAAAAAATAATGTACTGCTCCCTTTTAAATTTGAAGAGGGAGAAGTGTTTGTCGCTGTAGCAGATCCTTTAGCGCTCGAACCTCTGGAAGAACTTCGCATGATTCTGGAGGAAGAGGTCCGTCCTGTCTATTGTCCGAAACAGATCATTCTCACTGCAATCAATGAAGTATACAATCAGGAAGAGGGAGCTGCTTCCCAAATGATTGCAGATATGCAGGAGCGGTATGATGATGGGAAAAATGAAGGGGAGCCTGAAGTATACGATCTGCTCGATCGAAGACGGGATCAGGCGGTCATTGTCAAACTTCTCAATTTGATCCTTACAGAAGCTATCCAGCAGGGCGCGTCGGATATCCATTTTGATCCTACTGAAGACGGATTAAAAGTCCGGTATCGGATTGACGGAGTTCTGCAATTGAGACATTCGCCGGCGACGGAATATCAGCAGCAGCTGATTACCAGGGTGAAGGTGATGGCCAAGATGGATATTGCCGAGCATCGCTTGCCGCAGGACGGCCGTATAAAGTTGAAGATGGGACCTCGAGATATCGATTTTCGGGTAAGTACCGTCCCTGTTGTGGGCGGAGAGCGTATTGTCCTTCGTATTTTAGATAAAGGAAATGTCATTCTCGGATTAGACAGCATCGGAATGTTGCCGCAGGTATATGAAAGTTTTACCAATATGATCAAATTGCCTGAAGGGATTGTATTGGTTACGGGTCCGACAGGTAGCGGAAAAACAACATCTCTATACAGTGCCATATGTGAAATTGTGACCGACGAGGTCAATATCATGACGATTGAAGATCCGGTGGAGTACAATTTGAAAGGGATTGCACAGATAGGGGTGAGACCTAAAATCAATCTAACCTTTGCAGCGGGCCTTCGCCATATTCTCAGGCAGGATCCGGATGTAGTTATGATCGGGGAGATTCGCGATGTGGAAACGGCAGAAATTGCCATTCAGGCCTCTTTAACAGGGCATCTTGTGCTGAGTACTTTACATACAAATGATGCTCCGTCTGCCATCACCCGTCTTGTAGAAATGGGAATTGAAACATACCTTCTTTCCTCTACCGTTGTCGGAGTCATGGCACAGCGGTTAGTCAGAAAAATTTGCCCTCATTGTAAAGTCCGCTATAAACATACCGAAAGAGAATTGACCGCTTTGGGTATTGTGGCATCGGAAAAAGAGGGAATAGAATTCTATCACGGAGAGGGTTGTAAAGAATGTTTCGGTTCGGGATATAAAGGTCGGCACGGAATTTATGAACTGATGAATATTAACAGCGCCATCCAAAAACAAATTGTCACGAGCGCCGATTCCATAGCGTTGCGAAGAATAGCGATCGATTCGGGAATGGTGACTTTATTGCATCACGGAAGAGAGTTAGTCAAGCAGGGCATCACAACAGTATCGGAAGTTCTTCGGGTGACACGCGGTATTGAGATAGGAGAATAGTTATGCCGCTCTATCATTATCAGGCAATCGATCCGTCGGGGAAAAAACGCAACGGGGTGGTGGACGGACATAATGAAAGAGAGGTGCGGGAAAAACTCCGCGAACAGGGGATCATGGTCACCAATCTGACTGTGAAAGAAGGAATTTCCGGAAAAAACAATATCCGCGGCGAAAATCTCCTGGCATTTACCATCCAGCTCTCTCAGCTCATCAGTGCAGGCGTCCCTCTTTACGAAAGTCTTGTGGCTATGGAAGAGCAATACAGAGGGGAAAAATTTCATAGAGTCATTGTGGCGGTTGCGGAAAATCTAAAAGCCGGAAAGCCTCTTTCTGAAGCTATGGGTTTATTTCCCGGAAGTTTTGACCATCTTTACTGCTCTATGATTAAAGCCGGGGAATCTTCCGGTGCGCTCGATTTGGTTTTATCCCGTTTAGCGGAATTTTTGCAAAAGAGAAATAAACTGCAAAGGCAGTTGGTTACCGCCATGATTTATCCCGTTATTTTAGGCTGTTTTTCTCTTTTGATCATTGCGCTGCTTCTCGGATTCGTTGTTCCCTCAATCGAAGGGATTTTTGCTGAGCGGGAGCTCAATGACTTTACGGTATTTGTTTTAGCCGGCAGCAGAATTTTGAGAGAATATTGGTGGGTATATATTCCCATCATTGCGGGAACCATCGTATACGGCTATTTTTCTTTGAAGTCGGCAAAAGGAAAAATTTTTCTGCAGCGAAATTTGATCAAACTTCCTTTGATTAAGACATTGATTATTCAAACAGGAATTTCAAGATTTACAAGAACGATGAGTACACTTCAGTCCGGCGGATTGACTATGATTGAATCTCTCAGGATCGGAAGACAGGTAATCGGCAACATAGCACTGGAAGAAGAAATCAAAAAAGCAGAAGATAAAATCATTGAAGGAAGTTCTATGAGTGTGCAATTTGCAAAATCGCCCCTCATTCCCAAAATGGTATCGAGGATGCTTGCTGTCGGAGAGGATACGGGGAATACGCAGCTGATTTTCAATAAAATTGCAGATATGTACGAAGAAGAAACAGAAAAATCATTGGAACGTGTGATGGCTTTAGCACAACCTGTCATCCTTATCTTCATGGGAACCGTGATCGGCATGGTGATGCTCGCGATTCTTTTACCTTTAACAGATGTAAGCTCATTTTCTTTTTAGGAGTTGTTTATGATCAAAAAATTAGAGAAAAAAATTGTTTCACAAAAAAAACGATTCATCACGCTGATTGAAATGATGATTGTGATGTTTTTGATTGCTCTCATCACAGGAGTTGTGGCGTATAATTATCGCGGCAGTCTCGATGAAGGAAAAGTGTTCAAAACTAAACAAGGCATGGAAAAATTGGAGATGATTCTCAATCTTCGCGTAGCGGAGAATCCGGAATTAATTGATAATCTTACCTCTACATGGCCTGAGATCATAAAACACGATCCGCTTGTAAAAGATCCGAACGCGATCATTAAAGACGGATGGGGCCAACAATATGAAGTATCGGTAGAAAATAATATCATCAAAGTACGTTCGCCCAAATATAACGAGTATAAAAACTCAAGCAGAACGCGAAAATGATTCGGATACCGGGTGTCGTTCGTATTTCCTTCTTCACTTTATGGGAAATTCTGATCGTCATCGCTATCATTTCCACTGTCGCCGGAGTCATCGGCATCAACGTCATTCAGGCCGTGCGGGAACAGCGTTTCCGCACGGAAACTGCCCGTGTTGTCGATAAATTACGGTTGGCACAGGATTTGATGTTGCTCATGGGAATCGGTACAGAGGTAAGATTTGAGGTGATTCCTGAGAGCTCCGGAATCAAAATGGTCATCAAAACGGATGTCCCTCTGCCGGGGCATTGGCAGCATATTCTACAAGCTCCGGAAGACAATCTGACTGCTATACATTGGATACAAATCAAAGAATTGGAACACGAAGGGCGCCTCGTTGTAAAATTTTTATCTGAAGAGGCCGGAATCACCCAAGGACTTTTACGACTTTCCACTTCGAAATCCGATGAGACTTTAGGGGCGCTATCTGCCTATATTTGTCTGCCGGGTTATCCCGATCCTCTTACGCTCTTAACACGATTCCCCACCGGATCCGATTGCGGGAAGTCCCGTGAAGATGCTTTAACAAAAAATTTGGCAAAATTTACGTATGATGAATTATCAGAAATATATAATCCGGTCGGCAGAAATAATTTATTGGAAAATGCCCTTTAGACGGTGTTTTACACTGATTGAAGTGCTGATTTCTTTTATGATTATTGTGATGTGCATCCTTCCTCTGCTATATCCTCATTCTTTTATTTTGCGCGAACAAAGTTCTTTTCTTCAAAAAATTGACCAAGATCACACTGTCAATCTTCTGTACGGCAAAATTTTGGAGCGTTTATATACAAAAGAAATCTCTTTTGGAGAGCTCACAAGGGGGCAGGAATTTGGCATTACGGATGATTTTATCCGAAGTGTAGGGGGAACTCCTGACTCCCGACTAAAAGGAAAATATTTTTTTACTGTAGAAAAAAGTAAATCCAATGAGGAAAAAACCGAAACAGCTTTTCTTATCCGATTGACTTTTGTTTTTTATGATCGGGATAATCCGGACAACAAAGGGAAAACATTTACTTATCCCTATAAAATATTTGTATTCCATACATCCGTCAATCAACCGGAAACGGAACCGAATGAAGAGGGTGAAGAGGAGATCGCATCGTGAAAATCATAAAAAAAATACATTTCTCTCTCCCGGAAATTCTCATCTCCTTAGCTCTCGTCTCTATCCTTTTGAGCTCCCTCTCCTATTTCTTTTACCAAATTTCTATACTCAATATTGCTTCGGAAAAAATCGAAAAACAGGCTTTTTTACTCCGCAACATCGAATACAGGCTCATGAAAATTTTGCCGAAAACAATATCCGTTAATGATGCTCATAATGACTTTGTGTTTTTTACAGGTAAATCCGGATTCTCCGGATTCAAACCGGGAAATTCCTATTTGCTCTTTACTTTTGATAATAAAATTAACCTTGTCGATCCTCAATATTCCAATCATGTGATCGGACGTATATTTTTAGATCCGGAAAATAATCTTTCCCTGGCCATTACCCCATCTCTAAAAAGATGGGAAGAGCCGGATAAAATTCCGACTACACGCGAAGTGCTCATGGAAGGGGTAGATTCCTTAGATTTTTCTTTTTTTACAGGCCCTCATCCCGATACTCCGGAAAATAATAATGAACAGCCGATCCCCCATAATACATGGGTGTCGGAATGGCGCCGGGAATATAAGAGTCTTCCGGTCATGGTCAAAATAGAAATTTCCTTTAAAGAATCCGAAAAAAAGGATAAACGTACTATGATTTTTCCTCTTCCGAATGCAACGCAAAAAATTACTTACGGGATGTAACGCATGAATGTTTTGCTGTTTGTAATGGCTATGCTCATGATCATGGGCATGATGACTTATACTAAACTGAATAAATTTCGATCACATAGTATTGTCAATGCGCAATTTGAAAATTATATGGAATTTACGGAACGGCAAGATATCAATGAAATAGCCGAGAAAACATACGATGGGATGGTCCTGAAGACCAAAAACTCGGCCGATAATCCGAAAAGAAATACTAATTTGTCAAAACTGCCTATAGCAGTACTTCTCGAAGGCACAGCCGGCGAAAATACCAATATGTATCAAACCGTGCGATATATTTTTAAGGAAATCATAAAATCGCTCTACTCTTCTCAGGATTTTTTTAAAGAACTTCAAAAAGAAAAACCCGATTTCATCGACGAAATCATCAACCTCTTACCGCAGGCTAACCGGGACTTGCCGGGCAAATCAAAACTCACCACAGGAAAAGATCTGGCAAATTTCGATTTAAAAGATCCGGCTCTCAACACTTTTCTCTATAAAATACTCAAGGGTGCCTCCTATCCCTCTTCTGCCGCCGAAAAAAACACATCGCAAGGCTACCCTCCCCTTACAGATTATTTTGATGTGAAGAAAAATAAAAAATTACGTATTTACCTGGCACCTCTCACAACTCTCCGGATCCTCTTCCCGCCGCATGTTGCAGACGAAATCGTCCAAACAAGAGAATATTTTTATGTAGAAGTATCGGGAGATAGGCTGACCTCAGAGGAGGCTACAAAACGATTTCAAGCGATGTTCGGCGAAAAATTGAATCAGAATCTTGCGCCGGACCTGTTTGATTTTGCCGTCACCAAAACAGATCCGAAAAAATATAAGTAATCAGAGGACGTTTAGTCGTCAGCTTTTACTGTCGGTGGCTTTGGCGGCGGACGTTTGGGTATCGGCGGCCCTATTTTTGCAGGCGGTGTTTCTTCCGGAGGATCCGGCGGTAGATATGAGGGCACCGGCGGTTCATCATCATCCATGACCACTATTTTTTCTTCACTTATGGACCCTGTGTCTTCTTCATCTATTTCTTCCCCTTCATCTATCCCTGATATTCCCCCGGGAATATCTGCGGGAATAGAACGACTTGCTTGAGTACAAATTATATTTGCCTGTTCTACAAGTTTCAATTTTTTTTCCCATCGCCCTACTTTTGCATCCAAATCATCAGCAAACTTTTGGTCTATGTCAATAGGAAGATGTGTGAAATATTTTTTGTCTATTCCGAGTTTTTCCAATATTTCTTTCGTAATCGAACCTCTTGTTTGGATTTCTTTAAACGTAGCTTTTTGTTCCTCAGGCATTTTCTCAGGAAGATTGTCGTCTCGTAAAAGTTGAATAGTTTTATAGAGTTTGACTTTTGTTCTGTAACGTTCTATATCTAAATGATTTGATAGGGTTTTTGAATTGCTTTTCTTTATAAAAGGCAGAAGTCCTTTAGTTTTAAATATTTGTGTATAACCTGTGTCTTTTTTCCATTCTATGGATCCCTGATTTTTACTTGCCGATTGAACCATGGCGAGAGCAATCAATTTCGGTTTTTGTTCATTCATTAATTGATTAACGGCATCTTCACTTCCTGCATTTCGGACTGTGATTTTATACTGTTTGACAGTTCCGTCCCTGAACGTTACCTCTACAATTTTTGACCCCGTCCAAGTCCCTTTTTTTTGCGCAATCTCGGTATCGCTCTCTCGGATAGACGGATTTTCCGGAACGGCCGGTGGAGATGAGGGTACATGACCGGGTAGAGGTGAACTCATAAATTACCTTCCTTGTATATTAAGAGATTCAGCTTAATTCAATTTATTATAGCATTTTTTAATTATTAGTGGAAATTTTTAATAATAGATATATTAAGATTTCTATAAGAGAATTACAAAAGAGGAATCTCATTCGCGCAGCGTTTGGAGTGCGGTGACTCGTCACCGCTTTGCCCTCGCATCGACTTGTCGATGCGTTTTTAAAAATTTAGAGACTAATCTTTGAGCGAATTTCTGAATATCTATAAACACAAATAACGCTTAAACCGCCTCGACAAGTCGAGTCGAGGGCAAAGCGGTGACGAGTCACCGCACTCCAAACGCTGCGCGAATTCAATTACATCTTATATAACTAACTAATTATCAATTACTTAATTCATATTAGCTTAACGCGTATGCGACTTGTCGAGGCGTTTAAAGCGATATTTTGTGTTTATAGATATTCAGAAATTCGTTCAAAGATTAGTCTCTAAGTTTTTGAAAGCGCATCGACAAGTCGATGCGAGGGCAAAGCGGTGACAAGTCACTGCACTCCAAACGCTGCGCGAATTGAAATTTCCCTAACTCTTTAAAGTTTTCTTCCGGAAGGGTACAAGTATTCGGGAGGTCACAAATGCGATCTCCCGAATGCTTATTTTTATTTGGCATGCATTGTCATGGCATGGGCATTAGCGTAATATTTTATCTTACAGGACATGCTCCGCCGACACATTCTTCCTGAAGAACGTCATCGCGCATTTCTATTCCTGTATAGTCGATCGGCCGAAGTATGGCTTCATAAGCCTCAAAAGCTTCTTTAGTCGTCACCTCTTGAGGAAGATAGGCATAACCTAAATCCTCCGCATTTTTTGTCGGATCGTTGCGGAAAATAAAGGAAACTCCTACATAGCAGTCCCAATTTTTCATGAACCAATCGATGATTTCCGGAATTTCTGACGGATCATAGGAAATGGTGTTGGAGACATTCTGTTCACACCACGTTTCCTGAAGAAGTTTGTACCAGTTCAGTTGTTCGACAGCTGTGTCGCAATTGACCTCTACCTCTTCTACTTTTCCGCTTTTTCGTGTAACGGTTTTTCTTGTGAAAGGGACATTTTCATATTTCACCGGGAATTTTACCAAAACGGATTCCGGTTCGTACGGTTTTTCGATGATGCTATAGCCTGCATCACGGAAGCGACGTACCAGAGGATCGTGTTTGGAGTAGGTGATGTTATTAAAAATGTATTTACCGAGAGGCATATGGACCCCTTCAGGAACCTCTCCCCATTCTTCCGTTCCCATGATCTTGCTTAGTGTTCCGCTGGGCTTGACACAAGTGACATTTTTCGGAGGAGGGGAGTCGTTTAATTCGCGAGCCATGCCATAAGCAGCACTGACGGCGATATTTCGGAGTCTTTTCAGTTCATATTTGGTCAGGTCGGGGCGAGCTCGAATTCCTGTCAGACTTACTCCGCAAAGATGGAGGAAATCGTTGTTGAGGTGCCAGGCTTCCTGTAGGATTTCATCGCGAAGATCGACCATTGTTTGTCTGTAGTTCATTCTTGCTGCCAGATGAAGAGCCTTTTCCAGTCCGACTTTATCCCCTTTAAAAGCCAGGACATTCACTTCGGTCAGATTGCAGAAGCTTTTATTTCCCAAGAGAATTTCTACACAAGGGTTGCATCCTTTGAACCATGGCGCTCTCCGTTCGGCTTCGGCTGCGTTGATGAATCCCGGTTCGGATCCGCCCGAATCGAGCATCATTTGAAAAAGATTTTCCAGTTCTTCTCTTGAAGGTTTGGTATAAAAGAGGAGGCTGTTATTGGATTGTTGTCTGTGTGCTTTATTTTTTAGCCACCATTCTTTTTTAGCGAGGGCAAATTCCTGCCATTCCGGTTGGCCGTATTCAAACAGGGCGATTTCTGCTGAGCGGCGGCTGGATAAAATTGTTCCGAGCAGGTTAACGATATCGAGAATATCCATTCTGGTGAGGAGTTGGTCTGCGCGATTGGACAGCATTTCCGCTATTTGTTTAAATGCTTTTGCTATTTGTTCATCTCCGGAGGAGATCCAACCGTATCCTTTCAGTCTTGTTCCGGCCGGGCGTATTTCACTGAAATCGAGGATTAGGGAGCGAGCCGGGAATTTTCCTGCGACTAATTTTCCGACGGCTTTTGCCCAGGCGATGGCAGAGTCTCCGATTTTGATTGTCCAGATGCGTGTTTCCGGATCAAAAGTTTCTATGTTATGAGTGATGCCCCCTTTTTCGGCTCTGTTGGATCTGATGACGGTGATTTCATGAAGGGGAAATCGGAATCCGTTTAAAGTTCCTGTGATCGGTTTGAAACCGACGCCGCATCCTTGAAGGAGGAGCCAAAGTACATCGACGATATCGTAGACAGTTTCGACATGTGTGAAGGAGCAGTTGAACATGCATGATTCGCGTTTTTTGCTGAGTTCCATTCCGCCGAGCCAGAGAGTGCGACCTGCGGGAGCGATATAACGGCCTATGATGAGTTGGCGGCATTCTTCAAGTTCATGCTCTTCTCTGTCATTAAGAGTGCGTGCGAGAGCTCTTTCCCAAAGCCAACGCTGATGATTGATGACTCTGTCTACGACTTGGTTCCAGCTTTCGAGTTGTGTATCACCTTCTTTGACAGGACGATGATAGGTTCGCAATGCCAAGGCCATGGCTCGCGATGTGGGTTTTGGCATGATGAGTCTCCGTTTCGGGCTTTTATAGTGATCGCGTTTTTTCCCCTTGAATTACAATATATTGTAGTAAAAGAGGTGAAAAACCACAACCTGTTGTGTTTTTGAATACTCTTGGTATCTACTTTTTTGCTTTAAAAGTCAAGATCGACTTTTCTTTTGAAAGTGCTCTCTTTCCCTGTTGGAAGCAGTTATAAGATTCTGAATACGAAGAAAATGGAAAATACTAAAAAATAAAATATGAGACTTTTCGATCGTTAAAAATAAGGGAGTTAAGAAAAGTGAATTTTTTCGAATTTTTCTGAAATGTGTAAAAAACGGAAAAGAAAATGTGTTGAAATTCAGCGAACGGTATTCAACAAAATGAGAAGATCCGGATCATTTTTTTTGAGCGGTGCGGAGAGATCGTGATTTCTGCTTTCTCCGATTGTTCGTAAAATTTTTTCTTCTTTTTCCCGATCATTTCGGGAGCAGTAGTCGATACAGATGACCAGGAAGTCGAGGAAATCCTCTTCGACCTCTAAAAGACCGGCGGTATTATCAAGAAGTTGCAGGAAAGTTTCCGGATCATCTTTTTGAATGATTTCGTAGAGCAGTTCCAGATTGAATTGCAGGTCTTCATCGGATTGAGCCTCTTCGAACAGTTGTTGCATGAGGGTGTCGGCTCCTTCCCGGTCCATATTTTGTAAAATGCGGACTTGTAGAAGATCGAACCATTTGGTATCTGAAACAAATTCGATGAAGCTGTCGATCAGTTCGGTGGCGTATGAGTAATTTAAATTTTCTATTTGTTCGTTAGTGAAGTCGTAGAGAAAAGTTTCAATATCGTTAGCGCAGCCTTTGTTGACCGATTTCAGAATTTCTATGGGATCGCCGCCTCCGTCGGTATTTTGATTCAGGATGACCTGCAGGTTGGAGATGGCATCTTCAATGTCTTCGGTATTTTGCGTTTGTCTTCTGTCATACAGGAAAATTTGGTGATCCAATTCATCGCAAAAAACAGAGAGGCAGGGTTTGTCTGTTTCGATACGGCGCCATAGTTCAAAAATAAGGAGGTAGGCACGGTCTTCGTCTTCAGGGGTCAGGTTTAGTTCGCTGAGCAGTTCATCGGCTAATTCTTCAGGGGAGTCGAATTCTTCTGCAAAAACGGAAAAACTTTCTTTGGTAAAATTTAGCTGATATTTTTCGAGATAGCCGAGGATAAGAGGGAGGCTCATCTCTCTGTAATTTTCCACTTGCCAGGAGGCAACTTGTAGAGTGGGATCCAGTAACCAGTTCATTCTTAAAGAGTTATAAAGAGCCCGTTTCTGTAGATCCATTTTTGCACTTTTTGGAAGGTGTTTGGTTTTAATGAATAACATAAAGAGTCCCGAAAAATCAAGGCAAAAACTACTTCTTATGCAGATATTCTACATCGATCAGTCTCAGTCGCACCGAATCGACTTTTCCGGAATTCACATATTCTCTGATTTCCAAAGGAGAAAAGCGGGAAAAAGTGTCGATTTCTTTATCGGTCAGTCGATAAGCAGTCGGCAATGCCATCTCCGGATCAGACACCGTTTTTTGTAGGGTATTCAGGCATCGGTCCAGAGTATTTTGCCGACGTTTTAGACGAAATCCGGCATAAAAAACCATGAGAAGAGGCACTATTTTAAGAGGCATAGCCTGTAGATATAAAAAAGGATAATCGGAAAAAAGTAAAAAGAGATCGATTCCTAAAATGCAGAATAAAATCAGAACAAATAAACCCGTTTCTCTCGAATTTTGTCCGAGAGCCCCCCATGCTGCACGAAAACGGGAGCCGGAACTCCGGTAAGCTAAAATTTCTTCATACCGGGGCTCTTCAAAGGCCATCCTTCCCGCGTGGGCAATTTCATGTGTAAGAATTTCTTTACGATTTAGCAGGAAGAAGTGAACATGATCCCGCAATTTTTTCCGGAGCTGTAAAAGCGCTGCAAGCGGCGACCCCTCTTCCATTCTGAAAATCCACGCACATCCGCCATGCCAAAAAGAGAGCTTGTGATCATCAAACATAAGAGGAATCCAATCGGGCACCAGATCATAATATTTTTTTGTCTCGTCTGCACAACTGCGAAGATATTCACCTCCTTCTATTTCTCCGTGACCTTCCGCTAGGAGCCGGTCCTTTAATCCGAGACAGTATTCCGCCCGTTGAAGAAATTCCGACTCCGATTCATCCGGACCCGGAATCAATCCGCGCCGATTATACTCACCAAGATTTTCTTCGGATATTTCGTGATGCATTGCCGGAGTTCTCCCGAATTCACTTTTTAAAAGAATTTATTTTATCCGAAAACCGATATGAATGAAACAGGAAAATCCTAACAAGTTAAGGGCAAATATCCTTTTGAGGACTCTATTTTTCCCTTGCAAGATCGCTCGCGATCCGGCACGCTGGATCATGCTATTTAAATGTAAATCACTTCATATAAGAAACCCGAGGCAAACCCATGGTCATGGAAAATTACGAGGAATTCACAGAAGAGCAATTAAAAATTTTGGAGCGGTATGTGACAAACACCGGCAATCATATTTTTGCTTTGAGAAATCTCCCCGAGGTCATCAAAGGAGCGTTGTTTTCCCGCTATTCGAGATCCGGCTTGGGCCTTCGTTCTCTTTTGTTAAAAGAATTCATTATCAATGATGCGGAATCCGGTTTTACGGGAATCGCAGGAGCCCGGGACGAAGTTCAGGAGGGGGAATCCGAACAATTTGAAGCGATAAAAAAAGCACAAAATTTTTACGATAGAATTCTTGACGGATACGGAGATGATTCGATCGGAGAGCTTGGCGGCGCCCATATTGCGGTGGAAAATGTCTCGATGCTGGCGGCAAAAATTCTTGAAGATGCCAGAATCGGCGGATCGCCTTTGGAAAAATCTACCCGCTATATTTATTTCGATCAAAAAGTAAACGGAGAATATCTGTTCTACAGAGAACCCGTTCTCATGACCTCCGCTTATCGCCGTACCTATATCGATACATGCAATATGCTTTTCGAAACGTACAGCAAACTCATTCCCCCTCTCACTGCCGTTATCGAAGAGCGCATGCCTTGCGGTCCCGAAACTTCCAAAACTGCATATAGAGCAGCTCTCCGGGCAAAAGTTCTCGATTGCCTTCGCGGTCTTCTGCCGGCAGGAACTTTGACAAATATGGGAATTTACGGAAACGGCCGCTTTTTTGAGTCGCTTATACATAAACTCCACACCAATAATCTGGCGGAAATCCAAGATATCGGCAAAGAAATGTATACGGAATTGGCGAAGGTAATCCCCTCTTTTATTCGCCGGTCAGACAGATTGCATAGAACTCACCAAAAATACTCCGGATTTTCCGAGCGGATGGAACAGGCTTTAGGAAGCATCACGGAATTGCATACGCAATTTTCTCAAAAAACCGATATTCCCGGCGTTTCTTTATTGGATTCAGATCCGGAAGCGGTCATTAAGGTGGCTGCGGCCCTTCTTTTTGAAAGATCGGAAAAAGGGTTACAGGATTTAAGACAGTATTGTCGAAATCTTTCTCAAGAAGAGGTGGAGTCTATTTTAGATGCCGCCTGCAATGCGCGGGAAGATAGACGTCAAAAATCGCCGCGGGCGTTGGAGCATGCGAATTTTACTTTCGAAATCCTGACCGATTTCGGCGTATATCGCGATTTGCACAGACATCGGCTTCTGACGCAAGAACGTCAGCGTTTGACCTGTGATTACGGATATTATGTTCCCCCTGAAATTGTCGGAACGGAAATGGAGTCTGTTTATACGAATGCTATGAATCAGGCTAAAGAGGTATTTGACACCATTGCAAAAGAACTTCCTGAAGAGGCGCAATATGTCGTTCCGATGGCGTTTAATATACGTTGGTATATGCATCTCAATCTTCGCGCTCTTCAATGGATGTGTGAGCTAAGATCTTCTCCTGCGGGACACCCTACTTACCGTTATATAGCGCAAGAGATGGCGAAGCAGGTTTCCAATCTATATCCGGAATTCGAAAGATTTTTCGCTTTCGTTGATTACGAAGGATATGATTTGGGTCGGATGGAGCAGGAACAGCGCAAAGTCGACAAACAAAAACTCACCGTATAAGAAAGAAGTATTAAATTCGCGCAGCGTTTGGAGTGCGGTGACTCGTCACCGCTTTGCCCTCGCATCGACTTGTCGATGCGTTCTTTAAGATTTTGAGATTAATTTTTGAATAAATTTCCGAATATCTATAAACACAAAACATCGCTTAAAACGCCTCGACAAGTCGAGTCGAGGGCAAAGCGGTGACGAGTCACCGCACTCCAAACGCTCGCGCGTGTTTAATTCTTCTTAAAAATCGGCACTAAACCTCTTCGGATCCGCCGCAACATTTTTTATATTTGAGGCCACTGCCGCAGGGACAGGTGCCGTTGCGTTTGGTTTTAGGTTCCGTTAACACAAGCGGTTCGCCTTTAGTGTCTAAAATTCCCGAAGAAAAAGAAGAGGAGGAGGAAGAGCTTGCGATTGTTTCCTGATCTTCATCCAAAAAAGTGCGTGTGCGCTCTAATTTGAGTGTAGAGATCAGTTGTTCAAGCGTCACGCGATCCGGAGAGACCATTTCAAAACGGAATACGTTAGAAGCAATTTCCGTTCTCAAATTTTTCCCGAATTCTTCGAAGCAAATAAACGCTTCCTGTTTGAATTCCATAAGAGGATCCCGCTGTCCGACAGTACGTAAAGAGACATCATGGCGCAAATGGTCCATACGAAGAAGATGTTCCTGCCATCTTGCATCGATTCTTCGGATCATCAGATTGCGTATAGCATCTGCCGTTTGTTGCTCTATAGGAGGGACATGAGCGACTCCTTGAGGAAGAATCATTTTGTTGTGTTCATGAGCCAGTTTTGCAATAAAAGCCTCGTTAATTTTGGAGAAAGCGTTTTGTTCCAATTCTTCCGGTTCCGAAGTGTCGTCATCAAAAAATCCTTTTTCGAAAGAGACCGGGAAGTTTGTCATCAGCCATTCACGGTATTCTTCCGGATTCCATGAGTCTTCATCATTGCGATTCACGAGGAACTCTTCAGAGCCTTGTGCGCACACGGTTTCCAAAATTTCCTGCACGATATTGACCGGTTCGTCGGTATGAATGACCTCGTTCCGGAAACTATACAATTCCTGACGTTGTTTATTCATGACATCGTCATATTCAAGAGTATGTTTACGTATTGTCGCGTTGCGTTGTTCAATTCTTTTTTGTGCAGTTTCTATGGATTTGTTTAGTATTCCCGCAGAAATAGGTTCACCTTCAGGCGGCCTAAATTTTTGTAGAATAGCGGTCATGCGTGTAGAGGCAAAAAGACGGAGGAGGGCATCTTCAAAAGAGATATAGAATTGTGAAGTTCCCGGATCGCCCTGTCTTGCGCATCGGCCGCGGAGCTGTCTGTCTATTCGTCTTGATTGGTGACGGGTTGTTCCGATGACATGCAGACCTCCGACTTCGGCGAGTCCTTCCCCTAATTTAATGTCGGTACCCCGACCGGCCATATTGGTGGCGATGGTGATCGCCCCTTTCCTTCCGGCATTGGCGATGATTTCCGCTTCCTGTTCATGGAATTTCGCATTCAGAACAGTGTGAGGAAGATTATTTTGAGAGAAAATTCGGGAGAGTTTTTCTGAAGCCTGGACGGAATCTGTTCCTATGAGGATAGGACGTCCTTCTTTATGGAATTCCTGAACTTTTTTCAGGATTGCGTTATATTTTTCCCTTTCCGTCATATAAATTTCGTCGTTGAAATCCGTCCTTTTATTCGGCTTATTGCAGGGGATTTCCAAGACATCTAATTTATAGACCTGTTTGAATTCATTCGCTTCCGTTGTAGCTGTTCCTGTCATCCCGGAAAGTTTTTCGTACATACGGAAGTAGTTTTGAAGAGTAATGGTTGCGTATGTCTGAGTTTCTTTCTGGATTTCAACCCCTTCTTTCGCTTCAATAGCCTGGTGTAATCCGTCTGAAAATCTTCTGCCCGGTTGAGGACGTCCCGTATTTTCATCGATGATGACAATTTTGCCGTCGTGGATAATATAGTCGATGTCTTTATCCATCATCAATTGCGCGCGAAGAAGTTGTCTTAGGTTGTGAGCCCGCTCTTTTCTGTGGGCATCTTCTTCTCGAATTTTTAATTTGGCTTCTACTTTGGCATCGGTATCGAAAGAAGTATTCAGATCAATTTTCAGGTATTCATCGCTGATGTCAAACATGATGAAATCATCGGCATACGAATGTTCTGCTGAAGTTTTTTCCCAAGCTTCGATCCCTTTGTCTGTCAGTTCGTAATCATTTCCCCTTTCGTCGACAGTGAGATAGAGTTGGCTAAGAAATTCTTTGCGTTCATCTTTATTGTGTTCGGCATAATAATAGAGATCCCATTTATCGAGCGCTGCCCGCATATTCGGATTTTCTTTTGCCTTCATCAGAATTTTATTGCGCGGAGTTCCCTTTCCTACCAGCCATAATTTTCGTAGAGCCTCTTCGAATTCCTCTTTTTCCTGTTTTGACTGTGCGGGAAATTCCCCTTCTTCACTTTGAGCCAGAATAGGTTTGAGTATTTTAAACGCTTCGGTGGCAAGTTTATTGCAATAATCCCGTTGTTTTCTTACGAGGGACGCTACATTTTCCTGAAGTTCTCCGTACATTTGGCGACTTTCGGCTACCGGTCCGGAAATGATCAGAGGAGTTCTCGCTTCGTCAATGAGGATACTGTCGACCTCATCGATGATGGCAAAATAGTAGCCTCTTTGCACTTGTTGTTCTTTTGTCACCACCATGGAATTATCGCGCAGATAGTCGAATCCGAATTCGGAAGCGGTTCCGTAAACTACATCGCAGAGGTAAATACTTTTCCGTTCGTCGGGAGCGATATCATTTGTGAGGGCGCCTGTGGTTAGTCCGAGCCATCGGAGAACCGTTCCGACCCATTGGCAGTCTCGGGACGCCAGGTAATCGTTTACGGTGACAAGGTGAACGGGTTTTCCTGTCAGTGCATTGAGGTAGAGAGGCAGAACGGCAGTAAGAGTTTTTCCCTCTCCCGTATGCATTTCCGCAATCGCCCCTTTGTGCATAGCGATGGCCCCGACAAGTTGCACATCATAAGGAACCATGTCCCATTTTTGGTTGTAGCCTGAAACATGAATCTCCGTTCCTGCGAGTCGGCGGCATGCATTTTTTACTACCGCGTACGCTTCCGGCAACAGATCATCGACCGTTTCTTTTCCGCCGGCCAAGCGCCTTTTAAATTCATCCGTTTTTGCCTGCAACTCTTCGTTACTCAGATGATGAAGTTTTTCTTCTGTAGCATTAATTTGTTTTACGATTCCGAAAAACTTCCCAACCAATCGATCTTGAGCTGTCCCGAATAATTTTCTTAATAAGGCGAACATGGTAACTCTTTGCATTTAAGGTGATTAAATCATTTGCACTATTTTACTCCAAAAAACGATTTTTCACAAGTTAAGGTTTTTCAGTATTTCGCCGAATTTCCGATTGAATAAGGTATATTTTTTGGTTTTTTTTGGAGGGTAGCCTTTTTTATCGTTTTGTAGTATTCTAAATATAAATGATTTGGAGTGATTATGTTCAAGTTAAAGACCCCTTATCTTCCGTGTGGAGATCAGCCCGATGCCATTCGCACCCTTTCCCGCGAACTCCTTGCCGGAACAAAATCGCAGGTTCTTCTCGGAGTGACCGGATCGGGCAAAACCTTTACTATGGCAAATATTGTGGAGCAGGTCCAAAAACCCACCCTTGTTTTGGCGCATAATAAGACCCTTGCCGCGCAGCTTTATCAGGAATTTAAAAATTTTTTTCCCGATAATGCCGTAGAATATTTTGTTTCTTACTACGATTATTACCAACCCGAAGCCTATATTGCCAGGACCGATACTTATATTGAAAAGGATATGGCCATCAATGACAAGATAGACAAAATGCGGCTCAGTGCAACACGGTCTCTTCTTGAAAGAAGTGATGTTCTTATAGTCGCTTCTGTTTCATGTATTTACGGATTAGGTTCGCCGGAATATTATCGCGGAATGAACCTGACGATGACAGTAGGAGAAGAGCGTCGCCGCGATGACATTCTTCTGCATCTTGTCGAGATGCAATATGAAAGAAACGATATGGATCTTATGCGGGCAACCTTTCGCGTTCGCGGCGATGTGTTGGATATTTTTCCCGCTTATGAAGATGATCTTGCCGTGAGGATCGAATTTTTCGGTGATGAAATTGAAAAAATTTCTGAGATAGACCCTCTCACCGGAAAAACTTTGGCTCACATTATTTCGATTACCATATACCCTAGCTCTCACCACGTGACTCCCGAAGAGGTCCGACTTGTTGCAATCGAAACCATTAAAGAAGAGTTGAAAGGACGGGAACAATATTTTGAAGATACCAACCTTTTGGTTGAATCCCAAAGAATTCGCCAACGGACATTGAACGATCTGGAAATGATCAAAGAGGTCGGATTTTGCAAAGGAATCGAAAACTATTCGCGCCATTTCAGCAGACGAAATGTAGGGGATCCTCCCTCCTGTCTGTTGGATTATTTTCCTGATGATTTTCTGCTGTTTGTCGATGAATCCCACCAAACGGTTCCGCAGCTTCATGCCATGTACAACGGTGATCGTGCCCGTAAAAGTGCCCTTGTCGATTTCGGATTCCGACTTCCCTCGGCATATGATAATCGCCCTTTGAAATTTGAAGAGACATATAGCCGGATGAATCAGGTTGTATATGTGTCGGCGACACCCGCTCCATGGGAAATCGAAGAATCCGGAGGGGTGGTTGTGGAGCAAATTATTCGCCCGACCGGATTGCTCGATCCGGAAATTGAAATTAGACCTGCCACAACACAGGTTGACGATTGCATCAGCGAAATTCGTTTGGAGACGGGAAAAGGGAATCGCGTATTGGTGACGACCCTTACAAAAAGGTTGTCGGAGGAATTGACCAAATATTTGGAAGAGTTGGATGTGAAGGCTAAATATTTGCATTCCGATATTGATACGATTGAAAGGACACAGATTATTGCCGATTTACGTCGTGGAGAATTCGATGTACTCGTGGGAATCAATTTGTTGAGAGAAGGATTAGATATACCGGAAGTTTCTCTTGTCGTGATTTTAGATGCCGATAAAGAAGGATTTTTGAGAAGTGAAACAGCCCTTATTCAAACATGCGGCAGAGCTGCGCGTAACGAAAAGGGGCGGGTGATTATGTATGCCGATAAGATAACGAAATCGATCGATGCCTGTATTCGGGTGACCAATCACAGAAGAATTATACAACAACAATATAATGTTGAGCACGGGATCACTCCACGTTCTGTGAAAAGAGAAATCACTCCGTTGCTCCCTGAAGAAGAGGTGTTAATAGGAGCTATTTATTCTGAACAGCCGGAACATACTGCTCTGGTTGCGGAAGAACCGCACAGCTACATCACTATCGCAGAGGTACGAAAAAAAATTAAAGAATATGAAAAAAATATGAAAGAAGCTGCCAAAGAAAGGCGATTTGAAGATGCGGCAAAATGGCGCGATTTGATGAAAAAAGAGCAGGACATTGAACTTTCTATGAGTTGATAGTAAGGATTTCTACTTCGTAATAGAGGTCTTTCCCGGCAAGGGGATGGTTGGCGTCTATTGTCACGGCGAATTTACCGAGACTTGCAATCCGGACAGAGCGATCGCGACCCGATTTTTTTAAATGTACCTTTAGTTTCATTCCGACATGCGGTTGCAATCCGGGAGGTAAACGCTCTTTGGAAACATCCCATATGAGATTTTTTCGAATATCTCCGTAGGCATGTCGGAAAGGGATCATAAAAGTCTTTTTTTCTCCCTTTTTCATCCCCACAAGTTTACTTTCAAAAAAAGGAAATAGAATTCCGCTTCCGATGACACAGGAAAAAGGGGATTTTCCCTCTGTTGTATCGAAAAGAGTTCCATTCTCTAGTCTTCCCGAGTAGCGGAAGGTGACGAGATCTCCGTTTTTAATTTTTTCCATATAATAAATTGCCGGTCATAAAATCTTTATTTCATAAAAATATTTTTTAACATACTCCGGATAATACGGGGTAGATCAAAATGACAGGAACAATTTTTACGGGTTATTCCGTTTTAAATTTTGTTTCAATGCCTTATAATTAATAAGATGAAAAAAGAAGATAATATCGTATAATAATCTGAGTTTTGAGTTAAAAAAAATAATTTTTAAATTTAAGCCGGGAAATATGAGCAATCAGTCGGAATATCATAAAAAATGTGTGGATTTTACCTCAGAAGGTTCTGTTTTAGGAGTCACAAACGGCGGAGGAGGCGGGCATAAAACAGTGCTGCAGGCCCTCAATCACATATTTGAAATGCAAAACAGCGCCACTGAAAATAAATTTTATACGGTCGATATAATAAAAAATTCTTTTCCTAAGCCGCTCGGCAAATTCATTTACAACATGATGAACCAAGGTTGGAACAACGCAAAAAAAAACGGCGATATCGGGAAACAGGAGTTTTTAGTCAAAGGACGACCTTTCCGTAATTTCTTATTCAAAGGTCCTACCCATCTTGAATTGGTCGATGTTCTTTTTTTTATTCCCATTTTTTTCTCTATTTTTACTGCGTTGATGCGCAAAAAATCGGTCACCTGTGTTCTGGATGTGCAGCCTCTTGCCACCTCGGTCATCATGAAAGCAGTGCGTGCGGTAAATGCCGTTTCAGGCAGAAAGATTAAGGTGTATAAGATGTTGACCGATCTGCCCACCTCCGATGCAATTCATTATTCCGAACCTTTAAAAAATCTATCTAAAAAAAATAAAAAAAATTTACAGGTCATCACCACCCGACCTCTTATTGAAAACAACATGAACGAACAGGAGTGGTGGAAGCATCAATTCAATCTATATTACAATCCTGATGAACCTTCTTTGGTGAAATATTCCGATTTTCCGCTGCGACCCGCCTTCTTTAATTTACAAAATTCTTCTTGTAACCGGATACAAATCAAAATCAACAATGAGGAAGAGTTTCGATTCCATGAGGAACTGATGCAGAAAAAATTACAGAAAATTTCCTGTTTCGGCGGACTTTTTCCTTATGCACCTAAAAAAGTGATTCATATTCCCGTAAACGACAAAGACTGTATTGTATTCTCTACTATAGGCAGTGAAACGGCCTACAAAACGCTCGATTATCTGAGCGATTTCATAGAGATTGCAATAGATGCATGTAACCGGGAACTCTCGCATAGATTTATTTTTTTTGCCGGATGCGGAAGGCACGAAGCTAAAAAAATAGATCTTTTTTATCGAGTGTGCCGGATCGCCAAAGAAATACCCGAAGAATACAAAAAAAATATCCTGATCATCCCTCTAGGCTTTCAGGATGATGATGAGATTGCTCCTCTTATGCAAAGATGCAATTTAGGAATTTACGGCGGCGGCGGAGTCACCATAATGGAAACGATCCACGCGGCAAAAGGGGCGGTTTTCATCCATTCCGAAAAAGAATTATGCGACAAAGAGCGGAATAGGCATGAGTCGGACGCGGAGTTGTTAAAAGGATTTGCCCTTTGGGAAAAAGGGAATGTCCGTTACAGAATGGAAAAAGGGGCTGCACCGATAGCTCCGGGTATCCTCTTCAAAAAAGCCCTGAAAGAGGCAATAGAGCGAATAGTCGCATACGCGTTAAGCTAAGATCATAATGCCGGATAATAGGCTTCTGTAAATAATTAATAGTTAATTCTTTAGGTTAACAAAAATTTAAACTCGCGCAGCGTTTGGAGTGCGGTGACTCGTCACCGCTTTGCCCTCGCATCGACTTGTCGATGCGTTTTTAAAAACTTAGAGAACTAATCTTTGAACGAATTTCTGAATATCTATAAACACAAAATAACGCTTAAACCGCCTTGACAAGTCGAGTCGAGGGCAAAGCGGTGACGAGTCACGCGCACTCCAAACGCTGCGCGAATTCAATTACATTTTACATAACTAACTAATTATAAATCACTTAATTCATATTAGCTTAATGCGTATGCGAATTAATCACGCACAACGCTTGAATTTTTTAACTCTAAATGCCTGTAGTTCAATTCCGGACGAACAATGATTTAATTTTTAATTTTACACATTTAGCAGTATAAGATATAATTTCGTTGTCAATGTCCGTTAAACTTTTTTAAAAAAGGAATTGTATATATGTATGTTTCTGATTCCCATGTTAAGCGAAATCCTCATGCTCTTGTTCTTGCCTATATAGATGCTTGTTACTGTAACTCCAATGAAGCCGCGCTCAGAGATATTTTCACTCGCGATGTGAAAAAAACTGATGATACCGATAAAAAAAGAGAACCGGTTAAAGGCATAGAACAAGTTTTAGAAGTATACCGGAAACTGATTGCCGAAAATAGAGAAGATACTGATGTAATAAAAACAAAGATCAAGATTAAAGAAAACTCAGCTTCCCTTCGCTTAAATGTGCAAAAATTAAATTCCTCAACACAAACCTGTTCTATTTCAAAAATAAAACTCCAATTTTATTGTAAGGACGAAGATAAAATGTTGAAAATTTACAAAATTGTTACTTCTTTCGATTTAATAGTCAAAACCCCGATAGACCCTGTCAGTGATGACGAGCTCTTATAAAAAAGGGCTGTATCTACTCGCGCAGCGTTTGGAGTGCGATGACTTGTCACCATTTTGCCTTCGCATTGACCTGTCAATGCGTTTTATACATTCCATACGTTGCACGTAACGGTTGAATTTCTTACTTTAAATGCTTGTAGTTCAATTGTGAAGAGATAATGATTAATTTTTATTTTTACACCTTTAATGCAATAAGATATACTTGCATTGTCGATGTCCGTTAAACTTTTAAAAAAAGGAAATATATATGCAAGCAAATGCTGTTTCTTATATCTTGATTGGTTTCTATTACAAAGTTTTTAGTGAAGAAGCGCTCAGCAATATTTTAACTGATGATGTGGAAAAAACTGAGGAGAGTAGAGGAAGAAGACGGCCCGGAATGATGGGAAAAGATCGTGTTTTGAGAGAGTTTCGGCAAATTCTTCCCGGTCCGGATACTTTTGTAAAGAGTTCAAGTATTGAGAGTGTAGGAGAAAATATAGAGTGCCTTAGGTTTAATATACAAAAATTAGATAAGGAAAAAAAGATCTGTACTATTTCACAAAACGTACTTAAAGTCTACTATAGGCAGGAAGAAAACGGAGAGTCTAGAATTTACAAAATTGTTACTTGCCTGGATGAAGAAAGACAATTTACACAGAAGATCGATGAGGGTAGATTCTCCTCCGTGCGTAAATTGTTAAGATCCAAACCTAAAGAAACTATCTCTGATGGGCTTATCTTATAAAAAATCATAAAAAACTTCCTCCTCCTAAATATTTGCTGCTCAGGTAAATATTTAGGAGTGATTTGCCCAAAAAATTTTTTTTTTTTGATAATTTAGTCGAATATGACATGCTGCAATTGTTCATTATCATTAACCGTTAAAAAAGGAGAAAAATATATTTATTCAGAGTCCGGGTGCCGTTGTTAAAGCCTATTTAGAGGCAATTTTTTATGAACCTTATATAGATACAGTTAGTCAACTTTTAACCGAAGATGTGAAATTATACAAAGACGATAATAAAACGGAAGGAAAAGAAGCTGTTTTAGAGGTCTATAAAAATTGTCTTTTTAAGCATACCGACTTGGTTCCGGGGGAGATGTCTATCTCACACAAGAGGGGAGAAAATAAGGCCATGGCACAAATATTTATAGAGATAATCACAGAAAATTTTGAGGGGTGGAAACATCGTTGGAAGATTCTGGATAGATCCGAATTTACCGTTGTGAACATAGAAGGAACTTTGAAAATTTCCGAAATAGTCTGTAAGACGAAACGTACAGAGGAAAACATGGATACAGAGGTGTCGGAAAATTCCGATTTACCTTGGTAGAAGGTAACGATAAGTTAAAAATTTCCCGGATTTTATCCGGATTATAACTTTTCATTTTATACAGTACAGTGTTGCATTAGCTTTCCGCTTCATCTAATTGGGAGAGAGCCTTCCATCCGAAAAAGAGCATTCCCGTACTGATGAGGAGATAGATATACCAATATCCCCCTTCCCACTGCAAAGTTAAGCGTCCCTGTGAATCAGAAAACAACAAGAGAACGAGTCCGAAAAGAGAGAAAATCGCCCCCGCCAGCAGCAATCCTAAAGGATACACTGTTTGAAACATCCGATCTGAAAATAGAGAAGTGAGCGAGCTTTTTTCAGAAGCTTCTGAAGCTTCCGCAGTCTCCGGATAATTTTTTTTGGTTTTCGGTTCGGAAGTATAGGGAGCCTGCGGGATTTCCGTGTAGGATTCCGGTTCATTATTATAAGGGGGAGAGTAATCTTCTTCTTTCTCTTCCGATTCATTATAGGAAGAGGCGGGGCTGAGATATACTCCGCAAAAGGAGCAGTGCTCTTCGGTAAGGCCCACTCTTCCTTCGCAGTTCCAGCAAAGCTTGCATTTTGTTTGATGAGTCATATAAATATTCTTATTTTTATTATTTTTAATAGCTTAGAGCGATTATACCGGCTCTATGCTTTCTATTCCGGATTTAATATTTATTTTCAACAAAAACCTATCAGGAGAATGTAAAAATAGAAGGCCGGCAAAAGTCATGCTTAAATCCTTTATCAAGAAAGAGGAAATTTAGTATCTTCGAAATTATAAGTTATCGCAAGCGGAAAGGACAGCAATTTATGAATCCGGAGCCTGAAAAATTTGATATCGCAGTCATTGGAGGGGGACCCGGAGGGTATCCTGCAGCTATAGAAGCGGCACAATTAGGAAAAAAAGTTGTTCTTATTGACGAGAAAGGATTGGGAGGGACCTGTCTCAATCGCGGATGCATCCCCACTAAAGCGCTCATTGCCGGTGCCCGTTTGTTTCATTCTTTGAATCATGTCGCCGATTTCGGTATTTCCGTTTCCGATGTACGGGTAGATTTTGCGAAGATGAAAGAGCGGAAGGACAAAATTGTCAGCACGATGTGTAAAAGTGTGGAAGGGCTGATCAATTCTAATCGCATCACCATTATAAAAGGCTTCGGAAAATTTATTTCGGAGAGAGAAATTAAAGTGACCGGCGCTACCAATACAATTATACAAGCTGCAAAAACGATTATTGCCACCGGATCCGAACCTCGGAGTATAGGAGCCTTTCCTTTTGATTATCGATATATTCACGACTCTACCTCCCTGTTGGAAATTTCTGAATTGCCCAAGACACTCGCCATTATAGGCGGAGGAATAATAGGGTGTGAGTTTGCCTCTCTTTATAATATTTTAGGGACTAAAGTAACAATTTTTGAGATGATGCCTACATTATTGCCCGGGGAGAGTCCTGAAGTATCGGATTTCCTTGCGAAAGCCTTCATGAAAAGGGGCATTTCTATTAAGACCGGCGCCGGCGTAAAAGAAATTAAAAAGGAAAAAGAGGGAGTTACCGTTTTATTAGGAAACGGGGAAAGTACTTTTGCCGATCTCTCTCTTGTATGTACAGGCCGTTCCCTCAACACCTCCGGAATAGGATTGGATACTATCGGGGTCATTGTGGAAGAAAACGGAATTATCCGGGTCAATGATAAGATGGAGACGAATATTCCCGGAATATATGCAGTAGGGGATATTGCCTCTACATGGTGGCTTGCACATGTCGCTTCACATCAAGGTATGGTCGCAGCAAAAAATGCATGCGGGAAAGAGGCACATATGCATTATGATGCCATTCCTTCCGTGATTTTTACCGATCCGGAAATCGCAAGTGTCGGACTTACCTTAGAAAAAGCTCTGGAAGAAGGATATCATGCAAAATCCGGATCCTTTCCGTTCCGGGCGCTCGGAAAAGCGCAGGCTACAGGAGAAACGGAAGGATTTGCTCAAATTGTGATAGATACAGCCACAGGTCAGATTTTAGGAGCGCAAATAGTAGGATCCGAAGCCGGAATTTTGATTGCCGAAGCGGGGATTGCCGTAGCTAACGAGCTGACTCTTGACTGTGTGATAGAAACGATCCACGCACATCCCACAATGGCAGAAATTTGGCATGAAGCTGCGCTTATGGTAAATGATACTCCTTTACACCTCCCTCCCAAAAAGAAACGCACAACCGGCTAAGTACTGACCATGCTACAAAAAGATGATTTCAATCACAAACCCCAGGTAAAAAAAAACAAGCTGAACATTCTTCCTGATAATCCGGAAGAGCGGGCAGAGCATAAAGCTGTCGGACCCGGAAGATTTCCTTCATGGCTGCACAGAAAACTCCCTGAAGGGAATAATTTGTGGAAAACAGGAAATATTTTGGAAGAAAATCGTCTCTACACAGTTTGTGAAGAGGCTAAATGTCCGAATCTTCCGGAGTGTTGGTCAAAAAAAACAGCTACTTTTCTGATTATGGGAAAAGAGTGCACTCGTGCCTGTGGATTTTGCGATATCGATTTTAATAAACAGCCGAAGCCCCTCGAAAAAGATGAACCGGAGCGGATAGCCGATTCGGTAAAAAAACTGGGATTGAAGCATGTTGTGATCACAATGGTGGGCCGGGATGATCTTCCTGATCAGGGAGCTGCGCATATTGCATCGGTCATTCGGGAGGTGCGTCGTTCCGTTGTCGATTGTACAATTGAAGTGCTGACATCCGATTTCAACGGAAATATAGAAGATTTATATGTCGTGCTTGCTGCAGAGCCTGAAATTTTTAATCACAACATCGAAACGGTACGGGAATTGACGCCGAGAGTCAGGCATAAGGCAACATATGAGAGAACCCTTGCAATTTTGCGGGCAGCAAAACAATTTTCTTTTGAAAGAGGAACCGCTCTTTTAGTGAAATCGGGTCTGATGGTGGGATTGGGTGAATCGGAATTACAGGTGCAACAAACTCTTCTCGATCTTCAGAAGGCGGGATGTGATATCGTCACGATCGGACAATATTTGCAGGCAAACAGGCTGAAGCTGCGTGTGAAAGAATTTATTCATCCCGATGTATTCAAAAAATACGAGGAATACGGATATGAGGCGGGAATCAAAT
>Ga0206889_1026_pt1 | contig 32834 bp, 17 predicted proteins | sample Alteio_BWOrgHeat_57_FD_153245 | JGI IMG/M metagenome (GOLD analysis project Ga0206889, IMG submission 153245) | Enriched cells from forest soil in Barre Woods Harvard Forest LTER site, Petersham, Massachusetts, United States - Alteio_BWOrgHeat_Nextera5 ... | reverse complement strand
CCAGGTAATGTTAATCGCGATATGCGGGGTGTTCCTGATGATTTTGATGGTACGGATACTCTTGTAGAGCAACAACAAATGAAGCCAAAGAATATCTGGGATGTAGATCTGGGAGCACAGTTAGAAGGAATAGGAATACAAGGGCTTGGCCTAGGCAGTGCTGATCTGGGAGTTACTTTGGATAATTATTTAGGCCCTGCTTTGAGGGTGGGAGTGAAAGCAGGAGCTAGTTTTTCGTTAGCACAGTCAGTAGGATTCCCCGATAAAACACTTGCTCTTAGTTTAGGTGTTGGCGCTACACTTAGTTCTCGTACGGGGCTTACAATTTCTCCGAGTGCATCTCTTGGTGTTACAGGAAGTAAAGAAGCTCTTATAAGCAATATAGGTGTTGGACTGTCGACTTCTTATAATTCAAGGGTGGGAATTGCTTCTCTTTCACTTTCCGGTCAGACTAAATTTTGTGAAAGTGAAGCGGGCATACTTAATACGCGTAATCATTTTTCTACTACAATTACTTTTGCCAAACCAAGCTATATTCCTACACTACACATGCCAATTACAAATACAAGTATTTCAGGGCAGTTTCAATTAGGGCTGGGTATATTTGGTATATCTGCTACTGCTGATGCTGAAGTTACTCAAAGTCAGCAGTATATTGCGGGTGCAGACGTAACACAATATAAGCCTTTGGTAGGTTATTTATATTACCAGAACGCAGTAAATAATCCCAATGCTGTAATGGACTTTACAAGGTTCAATGATAAGGAAGTATTACCTAATACACCTATTATTTCTGTTCCTCAATATACATATGATATCTTTTCTATACAAGGTGAAGGAACAGGGGGTTGCATTCGTGCCTATCGCAATGACTTGGGGTACGTAAGAGATAATATCACCCATTCACAGGATAATAGTCTTGGACTAGGTCCTGATATTGGTATCCCGGGACACTATGGCGGTAATGTTGACAAGACTAAAACTCCTACCAGTGTAGGGGAGTGGGGGAATGGAAATAAGCTACGTACCACGTTCTCTTTCACAACAGCTAATGCTAAGTTTGAAAATGTGTACTTCCGCAATCCCGGTGAAAATTGTGTGTTGAATTCGGATGAATTCAACAGAATCGGGGGAACAGATCTGGTAAGATATGATATAGGTGGGCAACCTTCTAGCCCCACAATTGAACCTGTGCTTCAACATTTTAATTCTGTTGATGCAACTCCCAATGCGATATTTACCAATATTCCTACTACTGCTGCACCTGCAGAACGCAATAAGAGGACGCAGGTAGTCAATTTTTTAACTGCTGATCAAGCGTCCGTGATTGGTTTAGATAAAACAATAAAAAGCTATAATGATCAAACTATTTTAGATAGTAATAATAATCTTCAATATACCTCTATTCCACGGGTAGGGGGATATCGCAAGGGACATCATATTTCCCAGATCAATGTTACAGAAGCTAATGGTAAACGTTACGTTTATGGGTTACCCGTATATAATATTGTTCAAAAAGATTTCACGTTTTCTATTGAAGCACCGAATAATAATGTAGATACTGATAAAGTAGCTATTGATACTTCATGGATGAAAACATCCTCCACTTTACTAAACAGCAATAGCCCTCAGGACGGTTATATGGAAATGACTCAAACGCCAGCCTATGCACACTCATTCTTATTGACTGGCCTGCTCTCTCCTGACTATGTAGATTTGACTGGTGATGGCATTACCGATGATGATATAGGAGATGCCGTTAAGTTTGACTATACACGTATAGTAGACAATAGTAAACCCGATGGATGGGCAGTGCATAAATGGCGTACACCACTAACGACCAATGCAGAAGCTAATTTTAATCCTGGCAATCGCACAGAGACAAAAGATGATAAAGGAATTGTTTGTTATGGAGAGCGAGAATCTTGGTACCTACATTCTGTAGAATCCAAGACAATGATTGCTATTTTCACTTTGGTCAATCGTAATGATGGGAAAGGTGCTATAAGTGTAAATGGAGGAATCAATACAAATGATACTTCTTTAAAACGCTTGGACAGGATTGATCTTTATAGTAAATCAGATTTAAAGCAAAATGGGTTGGCAAAAGCTAAACCTATTAAGACGGTTCATTTCTGTTACAGCTATTCCTTATGTAAGGGAACTCCAGATAATACTAATACAGATAGCATAGGTGGCAGGCTTACTTTAGATAGCATCTATTTTACTTTCAATGGGCAAAACAGAGCGAATAAAAATAAATACGCTTTTTCATATCTAGACAGTACTGGTCATGGCAATCCTAATTATGCTTTCAGCGGTTCAGATCGTTGGGGAAATTATAAACCAGCGACTATGAATCCTGGAGGTATGAAAAATCGGGATTATCCTTATTGTATCCAGGATACAATCCAAAAAGCAGTAATTGATCAGAACGCAGCAGCTTGGGCACTTAAAAAAATATTACTTCCTTCCGGAGGACAAATAGAAGTGAATTATGAAAGTAATGATTATGGGTACGTGCAAAATAAGCGGGCTACTGATATGATGCAGATAGCGGGTTTTGGAGCGGACTCTAATACAATCACCAACAGGTTGTTTGATTTTTCTTTTGCTAGTTTGATTGAGCACAATTTTGTTTTTATTAAAGTACCTCAGGCTTGTATTAACGCGAAGGATGTGTTTCAAAAATATTTACAAGGGAATAGCCAATTATCATTTAAGATCGCGGTTCAAATGCCGAAAGGGATAGAATACCTGCGCTCATATGCAACATTTTTAAATGGTAACTATGGGGTGTATAGCGGTGACACTTCCGGCAAAACGATATGGGTTCAATTAGACGAGGTAGATGGAGTAGGCGCTCTTTCTATGACGGCAGTAGAGTACTTGCGGCAACAGTTGCCTGGACAGGCTTTTAAAGCGTACGATAATTCTGGCGGATCTACATTGGAGCAAATAGCAACAATGCTCTTAAGCATGCTTTATTCTTTAACAACCTCATTCTCTAATCCTATTAGTTCTTTACGAAAGGATGGCAAGACATTATTTGTTAATACCAATCAGTCTTTTGTTCGGCTTGATGACCCCGATGGTTCTAAATATGGTGGTGGACGAAGAGTTAAATGCATCAAATTAAAAGACAATTGGCAGGCGATGACCGGGCAGTATACATCAGTCTATGGGCAAACGTATAATTATACAACAACAGAGGTATTGAATGGAATAACTAGAACTCTCAGCAGTGGGGTAGCTACGTATGAACCTGCTATAGGTAGTGAAGAGAATCCCTTTGATTCGAGTGTTCAGGTTGAAGATAAATTACCCTTAGGACCCGCATCATTTGGTTCTGTCGAAATGCCAGTATTAGATGCTTTTTTCCCGGCACCCTCTGTTGGCTATAGTAAAATAACAGTATGTTCTATTAATACGAATACGGATACAACAAAACGTTCGAGGTCGGGTATTGGTAAACAGGTAACGCAGTATTATACTGCGAAGGATTTTCCAACTTATGCTATCAATACAAACTTCGATCCGGCTTCAGACAAAGAGCAACATATTTCTTCCACCACTAAATTCCGGCATACATATGCATACGATTATAGGGCATTATCGCAGGGGTTTTTGGTAGTAAACAATGATATGCATGGCAAGATTAAATCACAGGCTTCTTATGCTGAAAATGATGATAGCACCCCAGTCAATTATACCGAAAATTTTTATCGTAATACAGGGGCGAACGACATGAATGATAAATTCGATTTTGTAAACAATACAAAGGGAGACAGCATCATTCAGGGTAATATGGGAATAGACGTAGAATTAATGACAGATACAAGGGAGTTTTCTACTATTATGAATGATGAGAACGTAGAGGGGCAGACAGAGCTATTCCCTATTTTTATACCGTGGTGGCTACCTTTTATTTGGCGCCTTAATTCAAATAGTGAAAATATATATAGAGCTGTAACAACAACAAAAGTTGTTTCTTATCATGCTGTTTTAGATAGTGTGATCGTTATTGATAAAGGCAGTCAGGTATCTACCAAAAACCTGATTTACGATGCAGAAACGGGTAACGTGATTGTTAATCGTACCAATAATGAATTTAACCAACCCATATATAACACTAATTATCCGGCTTACTGGGCATATGGTGGGATGGGACCTTCCTATAAGAACATTGATGCTATAGATAGTGGGGTGAATTTTTATAATGGATTAATAACAAATACGGGTTTTGACCAAAGTATTTTTGAAAGTGGGGATGAATTATATATAACTACTCAGGGTTCTGGAACATCCGGTTGTGTTGGGGAATCGTCTAATGCTTCAGAGTTATGGGTTTATGATACGAGTAAGAACAGTAGTTCACTTACGAATATTATACCTCATTTTATGTTTATAGATTCTGCCGGGAATCCATATACAAAAAGTGGAGTAGGATTTAAGATAGTGCGTTCAGGTAAGCGAAATATGTTGGATGCGCAGGTCGCTAATATCACAAGTTTGAAAAACCCTATTGTTGGTACTGGTGGTAACCGGGTATTATTTATTGACAGTAGCAATAAAGTAATTAATGCTTCAGCTGTACAGTACAATGAAAAATGGCAGGCGGATAATAATGTTTTTAGTAGGTATAGTATTGTTTATCCACCCAATCTTATTACAAACGGGGATTTTTCTGCGGGCAATGTTGCGATTAATTCAGACTACACCTATAGCTCAAGTACTGATTTAAGTGGAGGAAGTGATTATAACGTAGGAAGCAATATTCCTGCCTGGAACTCAGGAATGGCCAATTGTGGAGACCATACTTCCGGAACAGGTAAAATGATGATGGTAGATGGGGATACTTCAGCAAATAAAGTGGTTTGGCAGCAAACTATATACGACATAGAACCAAATACATCTTACGATTTATCTGCCTGGGTACAAAATATATCTTCGGGAGGAACTCTCGCACAATTAAAATTTTCCATTGATGGAATACAGGTTGGTAGCACTTGTCAACCGGACAGCAACACTTGTGTTTGGATACCATTTAATGCATCCTGGAACTCTGGCAGTAATACGACAGCAACTATTAAAATTATTGATAACAATACTGTTTTGACTGGGAATAATTTCGCATTGGATGATATATCATTTGAAATTCCTGCCTGTGCAGATCCTATCAGTGTATTGGATTGTAACGGTACACTTGAACAAAATATTAATCCTTATCATAAAGGTCTTATAGGTAATTTCAAATCTTATCGAAGTTTGGTATTTTATGGAAATAGAACGGAGTCCGATCCGTCGGTAGCCACTAACCTCCCACAGAATGGCTTTATTAATAATTTTAAACCATACTGGAATTTTAATACAGCGAACAACCTCATTCCCGACTCATTCAGTACAAGCTGGGTATGGAACAATGAGATTACAAAAGTAAATAGCCGAGGTCTTGAACTGGAAACAAAAAATGCATTAAATATATATACCGCAGCGCAATACGGATATAATAAAACGCTCCCGGTTGCTATTACAAATAATGCCCGTTCCAATGAAGCGGCTTACGAAGGTTTTGAAGATATTAACTATGGAGAAGGAGTGAACGGAGATAATTATAACACCTGCAATCCATTCGTTAATTTTAAAAACATAGGAAATATTGTTAACACAGATACTGCAAATTTCTCCGCACATACGGGTAAATATGTATTGGCTGTAAATCATAATGCAACAGCTAGTGTAGCATTCCCTGTGATAACTAATGTTGCTGATAGTTTTGGATTGAGATATTATCCGGATACCCCTATAGTATATACAGCCCTCTCCACTACTGGTAATGTGTATAATATAACACAAACATTTAGTAAAATTGGAACGATTGAAGATATTGGTAATGGTGTTACAAATGGCCCTACCTACCAACTGCAAACTGGAGATACCCTTCAATCAATTATATTTTACTTGCAGGATTCTTTGTTCGCTTCAGGGTATAGAAAATCAATGGCGCGTGTAAATGCATCAATAGTCGTTCAAATAGATACCCCTGGAATATATAGGTTTGATGCAACGGGTGTGTATGTAGCTCCTCCTGGAGATTGGCCGTTTCTTAATCTATATAGCAATGCAGCTAGTAGTGTTATAGCTGATACAATGTTAACCTCACTTTATAATATTGCGAATGGTCAATATATAACTCCCCTCTCGGTAGCTTGTAAGGATCCCAATGGGTTTTCTCCTGATACCGACAAGATCACACCTTCCAATACGTTTGTGTATACCTATTGCCTACCAAAAGGGGTATATCAAATCCAGAACATTCTTTCGGGAAGCTATAATGATTCCGCTGTTATTCATAACCCTCTTTGGTATGAAGCAACAGATTCGGCAACAATTCGTGGATATTATATAGGATTTCTCTTAAGTGAAGATGCCGCACTTCGCCAATATACCGCTGTAGACTCGGCGCAATGTCATTCGATAGTGCCGATAGCGGGCGCTGAAAATATGCTCAACACAAATTTTGGTATTCCTGCCGGCAAAAAAATGGTGTTCAGTACATGGGTGAGAGAAGATTGTAACGACCCTATAGGTAATTCCTGTCCGGATACCATATATACTCATAACAAAGTTCAGCTAAAATTTCAAGGAACAAGCAACGACTCTGTAGCGTTTACTCCTTCTGGCCCAATAATAGAAGGTTGGCAGCGCTATGAAGGTTATTTTACAGCACCGCAGGGAGATACAGCCATGGTCTTAGATTTTCAAAATACAGGCGGTACTAATATTTATTTCGATGATATCCGCTTTCATCCTTTTAATGCGGACATGAAAAGTTACGTATACGATCCAATATCATTGCGATTACTATCTGAGTTGGATGAAAATAACTATGCAACATTCTATGAGTATGATGAAGAAGGTACATTAATACGTACCAAAGCAGAAACCATTCAAGGTATAAAAACCATTTCCGAAACCAGAAGTGCTAAACAAAAAGGTATAGTAAATCTACAATAAACTACTTAAGACAAATGAACATCAGTATTCAATTTAAAACAGGAAGTTCAATAATGGCAGCACTATTAAGCTTGTCTCTGCCATTATGTTTGCACGCGCAACAATCTGCTGATACATTAGCGCCTATCAGACAATTCATAGAGGTGAGCAGTTCATATAAGCAAGGGTCAATGTATACAGATATCCAAATAAAGAATAGTTCTAACTATATAACAAATCCACAGGATACAGCTACCAGTGAAATGATCTTTTATATGACTAAGGATGGTGCTTACATGAAATATGGGGAACTCGAGCAGGTAGTTAATGACTCACTCATATTGATGGTAAATAATATCGCTAAGCGTATGATTTTGGTTCCTAACCGGGAATCTGTTCAACAGCATTTAAATACTTATACAGGTATGCTGTTGGAGGACTCGTCGATACAAAAAATGGCGGGTGAATATACGGGTTCCGCGTCTTCCGAAAATAATAAAGCAGTTATTGAACTGGCGAGTAGGGTAATGGCATTTGGAACTATGTTGCCTAAAGAAGTATTATTCATGAAGTATAAAGAAAAAAATAATCAACCACAACAAGTAACACAGATTAAAAGAGTATTGGTGATACTGGATTCGGTGCAATATAACCAGTTGGTAAATCTTTCAGAGTATAAAGGAAGACTGCTATCACCGGGTAAGGGAAGTTTCTTCCTGGTAAAAGATCGCATTACCACGTTCATTTATAAAAAAATAGAATATGGAGATAAAGTACAATTACCTGTGCATATGAGTGATCGCATTAGTGCAAATAGTAATGAAGGTTATCTGCCTGCAAAAGGATATGAAGATTTTTTATTAAGTAGTCAAAACTAGATCGGTAAAACCATGGCCATAACAGCTATATGTTTATAAATAGACATAAAAATATTGATAGTTTAAATCCTGAAGCAAGTATTCATTTGCATCAGAAAAGACTATGGAGCAGAAGTAATGTTTTTAACAGCATGAGGTCTTTCCTGTTTTTACTATTTGCACTGATTGGGATGCATATTATAGGCTTTGCACAGGAAGGTTATGATGGTGGTGTTGAAAGAACGCAGGTCGTAAGAATATCAGGACTTATCACTTCGGATACTTCTTTACCGCTACAACTTAATTATACAAAAGATAATAATTACGAAGTATCCAAAAAGATAAAAAATATTATTACACTCAGTGTAATTGAAGAAACTCCTGATTATATTCCCGGTAACTTTTCAGCGAATGTTCGATTGCGTATCTATTATGGTCATCATAGTTTTTCGGAGGATTCTGTGGATACATCCCTTACCGTTACTTATAATAATACTGCCGGTGCTAAGTACAATGCCAAAGCTTATTTAAGTATTAATAATGCAGAATATGCGCAGGTAACAATACTTGGCATTAATGCACCTGTTATAGGGTCTGGTTTTAATACGAGGGCTGTATTGCAACTGCAAAATGAAATGGATATAACTCGATATTACCGACTAGCAGCGAATATCTACCCAACTTCTGTTACGGCAATTCCAGACACTTCTTACCCAGCTGTTCCTGATGCATTAAATATAAATTGGCAATGGCCGGATACGGCGGGAAACAATTATACTCAACTTGAATGGACATGGTTGGAAAATGAATTGCAAGCTAATTACCTCTATAGTGGGGTATTGGATACGGCCTTATTGTTTAAAAACAATGCTTCACGAGTCGATCTGCCGCTAAATACGGTGAACTACAACATACCATTATTTTATGATGGAACAGGTATATTGTTTTATCGTCTTCGGGCAGTTAGTCTTACAAGTTCGGGCACAGAAGTAACAGGCCCTTGGTCTGCAGTAGATACTTTTGCATTTGCCGGACACAATAACAATTTAAACTGGCAAGTAAATACTTCGTATGCCGAAGAGGGCAAACGTAAAACAGTGATACAGTATTATGACGGTACGTTACGCAATCGACAGACGGTTACAAAGGACAACACAACAAATACAACCATTACTGCTGAGACATTTTATGACGCTCAGGGGAGGCCTGCTATACAAGTGTTACCTGCACCCGGAATCAACGACATTGTAGCATATACTGCAAATCTGAATCGTTTCAATGGTCAGCCGGACAATACAGATCCCGCAAAGTATTTTGACCTGGAACCTGCTCATGCCCCTAATGCTATTACCCCTGGAATGAATGATAGTAGTGGTGCTGCACAATATTATAGTTCTTCAAATCCTGAGCTCAATGATAGTATCAATAAGAATGTCCCGGATGCGGATAGTTTTGCGTATACAGTTACCCGCTATACACCGGATGCTACTGGAAGGATACTTTATCAATCCGGTGTGGGGGATTCTTTAAAAATGGGTAGTGGCCACGAAAGAAAATATTATTATGGTACACCTGCGCAGGAGGAATTGGATGGCTTATTCGGTACGGAGGTAGGGGAGAATCTGCATTACTTTGAGAATATGGTGCAGGATGCCAACGGGCAAATGAGCGTTAGTTATGTGGATATGCATGGGCGTACAGTTGCGACAGCACTTGCAGGAGATTCGCCAGCATCGTTGGATACGCTGGATATTCATAACGGTAATGATTATTTGAATCAAGCGGGCACGCAGATTGTAAGAAATCTTTTAGACTCCGGATCAAATATTGTAAAAAACAATCTAAGTATAGAATCTGTAAATAGTTTGCTTGCATCCTCTACTACTACTTTTCATTTTAATTATCATTTCCCGGCACGCACATTAGAGTTGCCTGTTTGTAATATTGATTCACCGGATATGATTTTTAATTGCATTTACAATTTGGCAATTACTATAACTGATGAATCCGGTGATAATGCACCCATTGCACTAAACTATAGCAGTAATATAGATTCTGTGAGTGTTTCAGATTCTATAACGCTTCCTATAGGTTCTTATTCGGTTCGAAAAACACTAACCATTAGCCAGGCTATACAACAACAATATGATTCTGTATTCAGCTTGCCGGGCAAAGGTTTCTGCTCAACAATGCAGGATATTATTGATTCGGTTAAAACTGCAATGGAAACCCAGTCTGGTTGCGGTGATAGTACAGTAGTAGTTACTTGTCAGGCCTGTCTCGATTCTTTAGGAAGTTTTAGCACGTTCGAAGAAAAATACGATACCAGCATCGGTGTTACTTATAATAATTTAACACCTGCTCAATATAATGATATTCGTACTTCATATATTGGTGACTCTTCGCACTGTCAAATGTTGAGCACTACTGTTTCACATACGCTGGATGATATAAAACAGGCTATGCTTGCCGATATGATGCCTTATAGCGGGCAGTACGCACAGGATCCTGACAGCCCTTCTACCGTTAAGGGAACGATGTACAATAAGTACAATATTTTTGCTGCTACTAATCTGGCTTTTTATTTGCCGTTTTACAAGGCTCCTGTCAGCAATGATACTCATACGCAATCTGTTTATTATAATAGTCAGGGTGATACAGACCTAACGGTTACACCTGTACTATCTTCGCTTTCGCCAAGTGATTTTGAATCTATATTTAATCCTGCATGGGCGAATCAATTATTGCTGTATCATCCAGAATATGGCGAATTGCTTTTCGCGGAAGATAGTTTACAAACATCTTATAACTGGGAGGATAATCTCAGCCAGATAGCTACTTACAGTCAGGCAAGAGACAGTGGTTATGATACTAATATTATTTTGCATGATCCGTTCTTTTCATTAACCAATACATCATCCTATAGATCACTCATGGATAGTTTTGTTATTAGTCATTGGCAACAAGGACTAAGCCTTTGGCAATATGCATACAGCAGTATAATGTGTAATAGCATAACAGATTCTGTAAGTCGCGGAAGTTGTGCGATCGGCGCACCAAAAACGCCACCTTCGGGCGGTTATACGGGATTAACTACAGCTCAACAGGATCAGCTTTGGACGGTTTTTCAGAATATGTATTTGCAGGTAAGGGCTGATATGGTAAATGGTTATATAGGTAAGTATGCGCCTTCTCCTAATCCGGATAGTACTGCCTTGGTGGATTCGGGTTATATATTACACTTCCCATCCAGTAATAAATTACTCGCGAAAGAGCTTGGCTGGAATTGGTACCCATCCACACCCGGCGCGGCACCTAATGTCAATATTCAGGATTCGGCAAATGCCGTGAGTGCAGGTTATTGTCTTAGTTATGTCCCTAACTGGCAGCAGCAACTGTTGCAATGCAGCGTGCTGGCGGGCGAAGATTCTGCAACGCAGGCAACGATATTGAATGAGATCACTACGCGTATGGTAGCTGTTTGTCAACGAGGTACTGATCCTGCTAATGCTTATGGATCTTCCGATATACCACCTGGTGCAGCTCCGGTTGGTACTTATAGCGACACCAGCTTTGAGCAGATCATTACTTCCGTATATGCAGCAAATGGAATTGGAAAAGATCAGTATTGTAATCCATATGTGATCACTTTCCCTAAACCCTATGGTAAAAATCCTATTTTTATACATTCGCAAACTCCTGTGGTAGATACCTGCAATTGCAAACAGTTTGCACAAATACTTTATAATGCGCATGCCGCAGGTGCTGACACATCTTCGTTATCATCACTAAACGGGTATTTAGAAACAAAATATGGCGATACACTTACAATAGGAATGTTTGCGGGTCTTCAACATTGCAGCGAACTGGGTAAAAGAGACAGTGTCTTAGTACATGATACAGTTACTAAAATTTTTTATGCCACGACTTCTCTAAATGATTCTGTTTTTCTTGATAGTAGTGGCGCTCATTTCTACGGAGTTAAAGATACAGTAACAGACAAAATAGTTACTTCGATATTCGCGTCAGATTATCCTCTTGCAATAAACTCATCTTTTAAATTTGATAGTATTGTCACTATTCCTGATTCTGTAACGGTCTTGTCGGCCACTATGAATTTGTATGCAGATCCGGATGGGTTTAATCCGCCTGCACATCCGGCCGCTCATTCGGCAGTTAGTCCTGATACAACGGCACTGGAATTGAATATACCGGATCATTTTTATTGGAATAAAAATACTTCAGCAGATTCGCTTTCTGCTTGGCTTGGCGAGTCGGATATGGCATCCGATACAATCCATCTAACATCGCCATTCCAGGATGTAACATTTAATGCTATGGATTATTTAGAGGAGTGGAGAGATATAGGTAATTATGGCATAATGACATTCATGGATTTTGAGTCAGATACTCTTTCCTATGCTACTTTCTGTTCCAATACTTATCCTGATACATCCAAACGTCCGAAACTAACGGTAATGTACACCTTTGATACTACCGCAATAGATACTTCATCGTATTATTATTTACTGCCGCAACCACAACCGTTGCCCGAATTCTTAAAATGCGGGTTTAATTTAAATAATGGTCCTAATTGTTATTCCTGTACGCAATTAGCAACTCTAACAACAAAGTTCAAGACATATTTTGCAGGCACACCCGATAGCATTGCGCCGGTATTCGATTCATCAGGTATCGATTCCAATACGATAAGTTATAATGTATTATATGCACGATACCTCAATTACCAAACAGGTATGGAATACAACTGGACGGATTATGCAAATGCTGTTAGTGCTGCAGGTTGTAATCTCTATACAGGCACTGCATCTGATAGTACAGTTATTTGTGCAAGTACAAAAGCATTGACCGATACTGCGGGGCTCGATATTCCACCGGTTTCTCCATGTGCGCAAACAGATGCTTTTGCTACCAATGCTGGTCAAAATATTTACCAGTTGCGCATGCAGCATTTGCTTGCTTCATTTGACAGTGGCTATATCGCAAAAGCATTAGGTGTACAGGAAAAGTTTACAGTAACGTACATGCCAAAAGAATATCATTATACATTATATTATTATGATGAAGCGGGGAATCTTGTAAAAACCGTTCCTCCAAAAGGAGTACATCCTGATTTTAATGAAAGTTTTACCGACAGTGTGGAAGCAGCTAAGCTTATAAACGCGATATTAGTGCCATCGCATACATATGCTACTAATTATCGTTACAATACACTCAATCAGGTGGTAACACAAAAAACACCGGATGCAGATACAAGTCATTTTTGGTATGATCGCTTAGGAAGATTGGTAATAAGCCAGAATTCCAAACAGGCATTGTCAAATAATTATAGTTACACACTCTATGATTCTTTGGGACGCATAACTGAAGTAGGGGAGAAACCGCAAACAACCGCAATGACGCAAGCGATTAGCCAGGATACTGCTTCGCTAAGATCATGGTTAAGCGGTGGCAGCTATAAAGAACAGATCACTTACACTGTTTATGACACAGCATATAGCCCCATTAGTGGAGTATTGCTCACACAACAAAACCTGCGTAACCGTGTAAGTTACACAGCCACTAAAAATGTAGAAACAGATGCGCTTCCTTATACGGCTACTTATTACACCTACGATATACATGGCAATGTAGATACACTCGTACAGGATTATAAAGGTCTTACTGCCATGTCAGGTACACAAAACCGGTTTAAAACAATAGCCTACAATTATGATCTTATAAGCGGTAAAGTAAATGCGGTAGGGTATCAACCCGGTCAACCAGATGCATTTTATCATTTATATCAGTATGATGCAGAAAACCGTCTCACAAATGTACTTACTAGTAGAGATAGTATTATATGGGAGCAGGAAGCAGCGTACTCATACTATAAACATGGTCCGTTGGCACGCACAGTTCTGGGACAATTGCAAGTACAAGGTGTAGATTATAGTTATACATTGCAGGGCTGGCTCAAAGGTATTAACCAGGTATTTAGTGGAAGAAATACTATATCCGATGGTATGGGTTGTTATGAAGGTACAGGAACCGATACTTTGTTAGTAAACTATCGTTCAAATGATACACCATTTGTATATTCTGCGCGGTATAAAATTTCATTTACGCCTGGCTTTAGTTCCGCAAATTTAGATTCGTTCCATACAAATTTGAATGATTCGCTGCCGCCTTGTACTCCCATTCCCGACACAAGTTCTTTGGCAAAAGTATCTGGCTGTGCAGGTTGCGAATTACCACCTGTTGCTGCCGACGTATATAGTTTAAGCCTGCATTATTATCCCGGTGATTATAAAGCTATCAACGGTGCAGTTGGTCCTGCGGTATTGGAAACATTGGGCAGCAGTGCTGCGCCCCTCTTTAACGGTAATATCGCGGCAATGGCAGTAAACATACCAAAGCTGGGTAACCCGCTGGCGTATAATTATCACTACGAGCAGTTGAATCGCATTACAAAAATGGATGCGTACACAGGACTTACTGAAAACAGTAGTGGCAACGCTTCGGGCTTTAGTCCTGTTGTATCTCTTACACCAATAGATGATTATAAAGAAAGAGTAAGCTATGATCCTAACGGAAATATAACAAAATACTTAAGAAATGGCGTAAGCTCTGTTAACCTTGCAATGGATAGTTTAACATATAACTATAGCGCAAATACAAATCAGTTAGATCATGTAGATGATTCTGTTAGTAATACAAATTATACAGAAGATATAGACGACCAAAGCACTGCCAACTATAAGTATGATGCTATTGGTAATTTAATAAGCGATGTACAGGGTGGTATAGATAGTGTTTACTGGACAGTTTATGGCAAAATATCACGCATCAAAAAAACAAGCGGTACAATAATTACTTATACTTACGATGCTTCAGGTAACAGAATAAGTAAAGCTGTTGTGCCAACTTCGGGTATTGCCGATACAACCGTATATGTTAGAGATGCAAGCGGTAATATAATGACGGTATATGATAAAACAGACAGCCTGCGCCAAACAGAATTGGATATGTATGGTAGCAGTAGACTAGGAACAGTGCAAACGAATTTAAATGTACAACGCCATCAGGATTCTTTAGCACTTGGTGGTGATTTCGGAAGTGCAAAAATAGATACCTTTACGAGAGGGTTTAAGTTCTTTGAGTTGACCAACCACTTAGGTAATGTACTGGCAACAGTAAGTGATAAGAAATTGGCTGTTGATAGTAATAGCGATGGGGTAGTGGATTACTATACTGCTGATGTTGCTAGTGCTACAGATTTTAGCAGCTATGGTGCAGGTTTAGAAGGAAGAAAGTTTAATGATACAACCGCACATTATGGATTTAATGGTCAAATGAAAGTTCCTGAAATTGGTGCTGACCAATATACTGCAGAGTATTGGGAATATGATAGCAGGATTGCAAGGAGATGGAATTTAGACCCTAAAGGGACTGAATGGGAAAGTCCTTATGATGTGTTAAACGATGACCCTCTTTGGAATATGGACGAATTAGGAGATAGTAGCCATCCAATAGTTATTACAACCCCAGGCAAGACTACTTCTACTCAACATGTAGTAGCCCAGATAGGAGATTTAAAGGATTTTAAAGACAAAGTTAAATCGGGGTATCAAAAGAGTTTGAAACCTATTGGTGAAAGAAATGCGCTATATAAAAAGAATTCAAAATCACCAGTCACAGTCACTTTTGCCACAACAAAAGGAGGTCCTAGCGACGGTGCATTTAAGTATAAGTTCCTTGGTTTTGGCTTTGAAGGTTCAAAATCTGATGATGAAACTGATACATGGGGTTGGCGGGATAATGAAGACATAACTAACAAAAAAGATAATGAGCATCGAACGGGAAGTAGTACTAGCTTTGGTTTCTATATTCCAGGAACTACCGTGCCGTTAGGAACAGGACAGTCTACTCTCACAATAAGGAAGGCAGGTTCAACTATTATAGAGAAAAAGAATTCATTTTCTTTGTTTTCAGTAGTTACGGAAACAGATGCTCAAGGGCATACAATTTATAAAGGGGATGAGACAGAGATTGTAGGATTTAAATGGGGTGTTTTTGGTAGAGGTATAGAAGGTTCTGTGGATATCAACGTGCAATCTTATGAGACACCAGAGTTCCCATCATTTTTTGATGAGAATTTACCTGACAATACGAGCAATGTAATACCAATTTCAAAAGTCATTCATAACTAGTAGCAAAAAAATATAAATATGGGCTGGGAAACGTTTTATAAAATATTGAAGTATCCTTTAGTATCTATACTGTGGTATATAATCTTGATAAATTTTGTTATACACGAAACTAATGGTAAAACGAATGCTACCGACTTTGGTTCTCCTTTTTATTCGGCTATGTGGTATCTTTTACCAATTATCTTGAATATCTATTTTGCTAGTAAGTTTCTTCAGGCCTACTTTAAAAGTGACAAATCGGATAAATCGCTTAAGGCAACTTGTATTATACATTGCATAGGCGTCGTTATAATTGTTATTATCACGGCATTAAATTATTATACTACTATAAGGTTGTAACCCATCAAAATAGTTGGTTTAAGAAAAGAGAAACCGTTGTACATAAGTATCCTTAATAAATATAAACAATCAAAAAGAAAACAAACATGAGAAAGATTTTTATTGTACCCTTAGTTTTATTATTAGCTATTACATCTTGTAAGAAAGATAACACCACTACCTCAGTGACTGCAACCATCACCGCTGACATTGATGGGGTAACTACAACCTTTAATACAGATGCTATTGCTATTAAAACAAATCTAAGTGGGACTTATGCTATTGCTATTGCTGGCTATCAGGGTACTGCATTGACATCCAGCCAAATCAGTATTGGGATTGGTGGGACAGATGCTGTTACTACAGGTGCTTATGATGATGTTCCTTCAGCAGCACCAGATGAAGTTTCGCTTGTTTACACACAACAGCCTGGTTCAGGTGTATATGGAGCTATAGGTAGTGGTTCTGATACAGCTAAAGTAACAATTACCTCCATTAGTTCTACCCAAATACAGGGAACATTTAGTGGTGGCGTAGTACTGACTAGTGGTTCAACAAGCCCCAGTAGTCATATTATTACTAATGGTAGATTTACTGTGACGTTTAATACTAGCAACGGTAACAATAATAATAATTCGACTGGCACTATTACTGGTAAAGTTGATGGCACATCTGTTACTTTCAATACTGATGCTACCGCAATAGAAACTACTTCTGGTGGTTATATGATAGCTATCGGTGGTTATGAAGGAGGGGCTGGAAGTTCTACTGGTATTGCTTTATCTATATCAAGTAACTCAGCTTTCACTTCTGGTACAGTCTTTTCATATTCTAATACCAATGGTAATTTGCCTCAGATTACTTATACCCAGCAACCTGGTACCGTTGAATATACTGATTTGACTGTTCAGCAAACAACCGTTACTCTTACTTCTGTCAGTTCTAGTAATGTACAAGGTACTTTTAGCGGTACTGTAGACATACTTAGTAGTGGTTCGCCATCTTCACACGTTATCACAAATGGGACATTTAATGTACCATTGACACATTTATAGTAGTGATACTGTCTTAAGAAGAAGACCGTTGTACATAATGTATGACGGTTTTTTATGCCCATAGATGTTGATGGCAATACAAAGTGGCATTATTCGTACAGATCCGTATAAAGGACATGAGGTTTAAATTAAAAACTGTTCACAAAGGATTTTTGGCTGACGAAGAGATGAAACTGTTAACTGATGCTAAGTTTACAAGTACTGACTTAGACAGATAAAGGATCAGTAAAGGGGGAATCATCCAAAAAATCACACAATAAAAGCAGATGAAATATCCTTATTTTTGGACCCTAGAAATTGAGTTTTCGAACCAGTTCGAATCCTGAAAGGGTTTTCCAGCCCTTTTGTTTCACCGAAAAAAGGAGCTTTATAACGAATTGATCTTCAGAACGCATTTGATATAGTCATGACCCTGACGCGGTCACGACTATAAGAAAATAGCCTGTAGATTAGAAATTTACGCTATCGTTTTGTTTCACTTTCCCCTGTGAGCCTCATTTTATTACCGCAGTTATTCAAAAATGTTTCACCGGAATTCTGAAAATGTTTCACCAAAATATAAGCGATAATTTTTTGATAGGAATGTCAGTATTAATAAAGTGATTATATTCGTATTGATAATCGAATTGAAGAGTAATTTCAGAGACCAGAAAGAAAAAGCGGTTCTTTGTATTTCACATCTGATTGAATTTATGTTACTTATAATGAGAATAGGGTAAAGGTTCGAATCCCTCACTCTCCGCCACAATCACAAGACCAATGATTTGAAAGCCTGTAAACGAATGTTTGCAGGCTTTTTATTTTAAGCAGTTTTTCTTTCCTTATTTCCGATGCTATGCACACCCTGTGGAGAATTCGCATGATATTATATAAAGCATTATGTAAGCAATATAAAATCCTTTTAAACCCAATGTTTGTGCAGGTTTTAGGTCTTATGTGATAGTTGAAGGATATAAAGATTGGTCTGTCTTGTTGTTTACACCCATCCTGTTCAGCCTTAAGTATGAGGTATAATTTTTATCTTGTTGCCGGTTTCTAAGGCAATTCACATTACTTGTTTTTGGGTTGAATGCTGCGGTCTTCCCGGTTATCGGGTCTGCATTAGAGAGCTACATATTGTTGAAACAAAGAATGCGTATAAAAAAACAAAAATACCAGACTCGCACATTATTTTTCAGATTCTCCGGTAGGAAATATCCCTGCCGCTTTGCTACTGCTCTGTTAACGCTTGTTTTTTGCTGTATTGCCTGGTCATCTTCGTTCGCACAAACGATCCAGCTGATACCGAATCCCGATGCCGGTAGTGCGGATGCCTCGGGTAATGCTTCCGTAGTTTATAATGGGAACCTGTATATTAAATATCAAAATGCTGCAGGGCGTGTTCAATTGGCAATGTTAAATGGTAACGCGCTAACACTTATTCCAAATCCGGATGCGGGTCCCGGTATTAATGTATTTGATAACCAGTCTGCCAATCCATTTGTGATCTATAATGGTAATCTTTATTTTCAATACCAGGATATTGCGGGGCGATTCAGATTGGCAAAGTACGATGGTGTTTCGGTAACCCTTGTTCCAAATCCTGTTGGTGCACCGGGTGATGTGGGAGAGCCCAACCCCAACTTTGTTGTATATAACGGCAATCTTTATTTTCAATATTATAAATTGGCGGGTGGAGGTAAGTACCAACTGGCCAAATATAATGGAGCCACCATCACGCTGATTCCTAATCCGGATGGTGCATTGGATCCTAATGGTTATCTGGCGAACCCAATTGTTTATAATAATGATCTGTATTTTCAATACCAGGATGCTTCGGGTATCGGAAGGCTGGCTCAATATGATGGAGTGAGTGTAACGCTTATAACCAATCCGGATGCGACTTCCGGCGGAGTGCAGGGCCTGGATGCTTCGGGCAGCAATACACCCATTATTTATAACAATGATCTCTATGTTAATTACCTGAATGTTTCGGGCGTTTACCAATTGGGTAAATTTAATGGTACAACACTGAGTTTGGTACCGAATCCTGATGCCGTAACTACTCCCGGTGGTACTTATTTTGACCAGCCACCGATCGTTTATAACAATGATCTCTATTTTCAATATGTAAATGCTGGCGGTAATTTCCAGATCGTAAAATATGACGGGACCACTATGACATTTCTTTCATATCCTGCGGGAGCTGCATTTTTTAGTGTAACATCTCCGGTACAGTGGTCGCTATTTAACAATGATCTTTTTGTTCAATATTATAATGGCCTGGGATATCTTCAATTGGCGCAATATAACGGTACTTCAACAAGTCTGGTGGCGGATCCTGCGGGAGCAATACAATATTTCGGATCGCCGATCGTATATAACAGTCAGCTATACACGAATTTTCAGAACAACGCTTCTGATTTTCAGTTATCACAGTATGATGGCAGTGTTTCCAACCTTATTCCAAATGTTAGCGCAGCTGATCCCGGATATGCCGGTTTCCCGATCGTGTTTGGTACCAAGATGTATTTCATGTATCAAAATTCATCGTCTAATTATCAATTGGGCTATATAGCGGATTGCCCAACAATAAGTATCACGGCAACCGATAGCAGTATTTGTCCCGGTACCAATGTAACTTTTAATGTTACTGCTATTGATGGTGGCAACAGCCCTAATTATCAATGGACGGTAAATAGTACGGTGGTACAAACGGGTACTACGTATAGCACCGCTTCGTTGGTTAATAATGATACGGTGGTATGTACATTGACCAATAAACCTTCAGCGTGCAGTGTTATTGCTCCTGCCGACAGTATCATCATGGCGGTCAATCCTATTCCAATAATTACGATCAGCGGAGATACTTGTCAGAATGCTGTATTAACAGCAACCACCAGTAATCCAACGGATACTATTACCTGGTTAAGAAACGGAGTAGCAGTGCTCAGGCAAGCGATATCTGCCGGAGCTACTTATACAGCTTCAGTAACGGGAGATTATTCAGCTACGGTCGTTTCTGTTTTTGGCTGTTCTTCTTCTTCCAATACGATTACCGTTAAAGCACCATTGGTTCCTTCTGTAACGATTGCGTCCAGTACCAATGATGTTTGCAGCGGTGTGAATATAACGTTTACGGCTACCCCAACAAATGGGGGCGCTTCACCATCTTATCAATGGAAAATAAACGGAGTAAATACCGGACCTAACAGCAATGTTTTTTCCAGTACCAGTTTCAATGATAAGGATACCGTAAGTTGTTGGATGAGCAGCAGTATTGCCTGCATTACTTCACCTACGGTGATATCGGATAGTGTGGTACTTCATATAACCGATTCGCCGGCAGTTGCATTATCCATTGCAGCCAGTACGAACAATGTTTGTTTTGGTACACCGATCACCTTTACAGCAACAGCTACCAATGGCGGGGCTGGGGCGACTTTTCAATGGTTGCTGAACGGGAATAATGTGGGAAGCAATAATACATTATACACAAATGATACCTTATCAAGCGGCAATGTTATTAGTTGTATTGTAACGAGCAGCGATGCGTGTACCATACCCGTTGCATCGGGTAATACTATTGCTCCGGTCATATACCCGTTACCGGTAGTAGCTGCTCTTCCGGATACAACGATACCGGTAGGGGCCAGCGCAACGCTTTACCTGCCTGTTACGGGAAATATTGCTCATTATTTATGGTCGCCTTCCGGTACATTGAGTAACTCAGCTATCCCGGATCCTGTGGCAAGTCCTGCAGCGAACACCACTTACAGTTTGCTCGTTACCACCGTTGATAATTGTACAGCAACAGGGGAGAGAACGGTTAACCTGTTCTCGGGATTGTATATGCCCAATGCTTTTACACCTAACAATGACGGGTTGAACGATGTATTCAGGATACCTCCATCTATAAAAATAAAGGTCAACTTCTTCTCCATCTTTAACAGGTGGGGGGATATGGTTTTCTCTACCAGTGATCCTTCGGTTGGGTGGGATGGAACTTACAACGGCTCGCCAACGGCCATGGCAACCTATGTATGGGTTATACAATACACGGATCCGTTAACCAATTTACCTGCCCAATCCCAGGGAACTGTAGTGCTGATCCGTTAAACTGATCTTTAAAAGCATCCAGAATTTTTTAAAAAAAAAAGAATTCTTTACCCAACCTTTTTCTTTTCTGCAAAGTATATTCTATCAGAAGCAATTGATTAGCCGATCAACGATCTTCTATCATGTTTTGGTTTTTTATCGTCAAGCATAGTTTTTATTCGTACTGCTGCTTATGACACCATAAGAAGGCCAACCGTTCGGTTGGTCTTTCTTTTTTATAGATAGCAGCCAAAACAATCCCCAGGTTTAAATGAATGCAGGTAATGAATCCCTAATTTCTCTTACATTTGAGCGTTGTGCTGAAAGAAAAATCTAAAAAGCAGAAACTGCAATGAACATTAAGCAATTTATTCCCCCGGTATTTATAGGATTATTCAACAGGCTGGCAAATAGTAGAAAAAGCAGCTATCGGATCGGTAAATATGCGATCGATATTCCACCCAATTTTGCATTGCCCAATCTTCAGAAGACCACTAAACTATACGACCGCTTTCTTCCCGTTCTGGCAAAACATTTAAAAGGCAGTAAACTTATTATTGATATTGGCGCCAATATTGGGGACACTACGATTGCTATGATACAGCAATGTGAGAACCCCTTCATCTGCATTGAGCCGTCGGATATTTATTTTCCTTATCTCTCCAATAATCTAAAAAGACTTTCGCCAACAGACATCGCCCGTGTAAAGACCATTAAAAAATTAGTGGGAACAGGTGCGTTGTCCGGAGAATTGGATCATACAGTTGGAGGAACGGCTACTCTTAAAGTTGCCGATGGAGCAACTGCTGCAACGCATATTTCATTGGATAAGCTGATAGAAGATACTGCGAATGTTTTATTGCTGAAAGCAGATACCGACGGGTTTGATTTTGATGTTATACGATCCGGTGAAAAGATATTGTCTGATTCGGAACCTATTTTGTTTTGGGAAAATGAAATAACCGCCGATTTTCAATACAAGGGATTTGAAGCGTTGTACGCGTTGTTGACCCAAAAGGGATATAAGCACATTTACATATTTGACAATTTTGGAAATTTAATGATCGAGTCCGGTGATCTTGAATTATTAAAAGATATTAATAGTTATGTGTACAGCATGACCAAATATGGTTGTACCCGAACCATCTTTTATACGGATATACTGGCAGCGACGGATAAAAATGAATTGATCGTGAAAGATGCGATCGCAGAATACAAGGCAAAATGGATAAACCAGTAAGGAAATTGACCGCGGCTACTTTTCTGTCAACTATATTCTTTTTAACCAGCCGCTCACACTCATTCTCCGGCGATTGGCTTTTATAACCTCATGTTCCATCTCATCACTTTTAAAGAATACGGCTTTTTGCGCATTGGGTTGTATACTTTGTGTAGTGCCGTTTTGATAGACGAGTAATTGTCCTCCGTCTTCTTCCAGCCAATCATCGTTCAAATAATTGATGAGTGAGAATTTGCGGTTATTATCTGTTTTGAATTGATCACGGTGACGCTTATACGAACTTCCTTCTTCGTACACCGCATAATGAAATTCGTAACTGTTGATGCCCGTATAACAGGTATCGTTCAAATGGCCGATAAAATCTTCCATTTGCGATAAAAACTCCTGCTCAAAAATATTGTCGTGTTTTTTATCCATCCAATAAATGCTGTCCCCGCGCATTTTTTGTGCAGCATCTTTTACATCGTTATTGCCAATGCCTGCTGCACTCATCTTATCCTCTTTTTGTAGCTGTAAAATATTTTGTTGAAGGCCATCAGACAAAGATTTGCTTAAAAAGCAGGCATCTATCCCGATATGATTATCCAGGTAAGTATCAATAAGCGTATCAAAAGGGTGGGGCATTGGGCGGGGTTGAGGATGAAAGGTAGGCTTTTACATAAGATTTAGGGGTTATGAATTAATAATACGGAATTGCGTTTATAGGTTACTGTGAGTAGGTCGGTATTTAGATATAAGTATACGATGCGCTGCAAATAAAAGCAACCGATAATATTAGCAAGCGGCAATAAATTATGCACGCAGAAGAATCATATTGGGATTGAGTTTGAATAATGCATACACAATTATTCTACATACACAATAATTTATAAGGCTGAACGTTACAAATAGAGTTTTCCATAAATGAGCTAGAATGGAGCGAGTAATTTTAGGAACTTAATTACATAACAGATAGTGGGTTACTAACACCTGTTTATAAATTATGCGGATAGAATTGGCGGAACTTACAGAAATTGTATTGATTTTAAGGCAAAAGTTATCTACATTTGTTTTAGAATTCTGCCAAACTTGGCAGAGTTTTAGTACTTAACCCATTATTACTAAATTTAAACCTATGGCAAAAGCTGTACAACCTTTTGTTGTTGAATTGAAAACCCAACAGCTATTCTTATCTAAAATCTTCAGTAAAAAAATATTGTTATTGGTGGCTGGCGTTTTCATTTTATCAGCCGCCGGCTATTCGCAAGGTCCGTACTATAGCCAGGCCGGTGGAGGTACTATGGATGGTACAGTTCTGGCTAATTGGAATAACCAACCAAATGGTTCAGGAGCAGCTCCTACTACTTTTGATTCTGGATATGCGTTTATTATTCAGTCTGGTGATATTGTTACTACTTCGGCTCCCTGGGAATTATCAACATCACTTAATAGTCTTGGACAAGCAGAGCTGGAAATATCGCCAGGAGGAACATTCTCTCCCAATTCTTCATTGGATATGGCAGGAATATTTAGCAATGATGGAACTTATAACAATAACGGGCAAACGGTTATATTGGATCAAGGCGCTACGCTTGCAGCTACTCAACCTACTGTTTTTGATGTGCTTACTGTTAATGCGGGAACATTAGGCGGAGGAAACACGGTGTTTATTGATCCAAGTACTCCTACTACTATTACCATACAGGATGGCGGCACACTTAATCTCACCAACGGTTATTTTAATGTAGGGGCTGCAAATACGCTTGCCTTTGCAGGATCAGCCACGATTAATGACCCGGATGAATCAGTTAGTGATTTTGCAAATCTTCATGATGGTACAAATCAGAATGCTGATGTTTCCGGTGGAACAATAGGTCTTAATAGCACAACAGGCGGCACTGTAACAGTTAACGGTACGGTTGTATTTAACAATATTACTACAGCGGGAGGTAATGGAGATGTAAATCTTAATCTTGCTGGCGCAGGCACCCTTATTAATGGTACTTTAACGATCAAAAATACAACATCCGGTCCTTATGTTCCTTTTGCAGTTCAAACTGCATCTCCGGTATGGGGTACCTTATCTTCGCTTGTCGTTAACAATGGTGGTAATACATATACTCCGGGGTTAGAGTGGCTACCGTTAGCTTCGGGTAGCCTTCGTTCTACACCCGGTTATCCTAATAATGTTACACTAACGAATATGGGTATTGCTTTAGGCGGTGTTGGATTTGATCCTACCGGCACATGGGCCATCAATGGTACTTTAACTGTTGGTGTTCCCGGAACACCCGGTAAGGCATCAGTGGCAGATATGACCTTGTTTACAAGCGGTGGTATTGCTATTAATGCAAACTCATTATTAAAAGGAAATAATATCGTAGATAAAGGTAACTGGACAAGATCAGGTGTTCCTATCGGAACATACAGTTCTACGCCCGGCGGTACAGTTACATTTGCAGGTTCAGGAACTTCCAGTTCTCCACAAGCAATTACCGTTTCATCAGGAACTGAAACTGAGTTTTCTAATGTAGGTGTCAACAATTTTACTTATGTGAAATTGTTTAGCCCCGTAACATTGCCTGCTACCGGTTCACTTGATTTTACAGCAGGAATTATAGAAACAAGTTCAAGCCATTTACTTACCGTTGCAAATTCTTCTCCAGCTGCAGTTTCGGGTGGCGCTGCCTTTGCTTATGTAAATGGTCCGATGCAATGGAGTTTGGCATCCGGTTCTTCAAATACGTATGATTTTCCTGTAGGGTCAGGAACTTCCGGCGGTTATTATCCTTTTTCTATTACTCCAAATACTCCTGCTAATAATGCTACGGTTCAGGCATTTGCTGCAAATTCAGGAGGTACCGCAGATGGAACAACGATCTCGCTTATAAGCCATTCAGAATATTGGAAAATGACCACGAGCACTTCGCTCAATTCGGGTTCATCTGTTTCTTTAACAAGACCAAGTCCGGTGGCCCCTAATAATCGCATTGGTGAAAGTGCAACACAAGCAGGTGTGTACACAAGTGTAGGAGGTACTGCAAGCACTTTCTCAATTGACAATTCATCTGATATAGGAACCAGTTCTCCATTCTTCTTCGTAATGGCAGATACCACCTTTATTATTCCTGTACGATTTGTTGATGTGAAAGCATTGCTCCAGGGCAGTCATGCATTGGTTCAATGGCAGGTAGCTGATCAACAGGGAATTGTTGCGTACAATGTAGAAAGATCTACAGACGATATTCATTTTACTGCGATCGGACAAGTACCTGCTACGGCATTACTATACTATAATTTTACAGATGCGGCTCCTGCTGATGGGATCAATTACTATCGCATTGCCAGTGTAGAAAATTCAAGCAATGTTGACTACAGTAAGGAAGCGTCTGTTGTATGTGGAAGTAGTACTACCGGTACCGTCTCAGATGCATTTATTTCTATCTCACCAAACCCGGTTACGGGTTCATCTATCGGAATTAAGATGTCTGATGCAATACCGGGCGGTGTATATATTGTTTCCCTGGCAAATAGCGCAGGACAAAATATATACAATACCAGTATCACTCATACAGCAGGTAATAGTATTGAAACGATCACGCCGGCTGTTGCGTTGGAACCGGGAACTTATTATTTAAGTGTCTCAGGCTTAAGCAGCACGGGTACTGATAAGTATAACCTTAAGGTGATTGTTGTACATTAATAAAATAAGAAGTTAACTTAATATGCAAAAGGTTCAGGATTTTCCTGAACCTTTTCTTTTTCCTGAATATTTTTTCTTAATAAGAGATAAGAAACACGAAATGCGGGATAAAAAAGTAGGGGTGTATATGAATACGAAAGATGGATACTAACTTCTTCATTTCTTATTTACTTAATGATACAACCAATGCCAGTTAACACCTTGTACTTTATTCCATTCCAATGTTGGAGCAGGTGTTTTTAATGTGCGGCTGATCTTTAGCAGGGTAGTAGCAAAAGGAGAGAGCCCGTTGATGCGGTAAAGATCAGCATCCACCGAAAAATAAAACTGACGATAACGTTTGAAGTCGGGTATTTTTTTTCCGTTGATCTCTGCAGGATTGTTCATTGCACCGATCATCCCATCGGCACCGTACCCTGTTGCAACATTGAACCAGTTTGGGAAACCGGAACTGGACGGAAGAAACGAAGCAATATTAACCGAGAGCCAATAAGTTTGACCATTATAATCTTTCAGCCATTCCTGCGTAGCATTTTTTCCCAATTCCTGCGGATAGTATTGCGCGAACATGGTATGATGGTAAGAATATTTAAGACTGGCACGTTGTTGCCCCCACATAAGTTGCTGCCCTTCATATAAAAAACATCCGGAAAGGTTCGCGAGCATATCACCCTTGGAAAATCCCCATTCTGCGGAATGCCCGTCCATTAGTTCTATCATGGTCATGAAGCCAAGTCCTGTTAATGTACCGATAGCAGCGGAGGTTCCGGGCTTTACACCGGCCCAGCGCAACAGATCATTTTGAATGGCTGCTATATTATAAGCAGTAGTAGCATGTCCCATCTTATCCATGTTCAGCCACTCCGCATTATCATTAAAGAAATGAAATTTACTATGCGGAAATTTTTTATACCATAAATAATTTAGCCATAAGGTAACGGCGGTGCCCAGCACTCCTTCGCCAATAACGATACCGGTTACACGCTGTGAATTATAAGTAGGGGACGGTCTGAAAAAATCGCTCTGTGCCGACGCTTTTTGATATATAAGGCAGGAAACCAGTATCAGCAACAGGCAAACCCTGAGCATCATCTTCCGGCAGTAATTTTGTACCCTTAAAAACATTGCTCCAAATTATTAAAAAGAAATCAAAAGAGCTGATTTTAATTGTGTCGCCGATGTTAAAGCAGGAAGTTAGCGGCATAATCTTTTAATGACCGCAGCGTGTTCGGGATAGCTCGATTCCAGGATATGGGCCTTGGCCATTTCGAAATCTGTAAAATTAAAACCGGGAGCAACAGTACATCCTACAAAACTAAAAGCGGCATTCTCTGCGGGCGCTGATGCGAACCAGCAACCGGCCGGTACTACATATTGAAACCGTTCTCCTTTACTAAGATCATTCCCTAAACGAATGGTCTCCAGTTCTCCTGTTAAATGCAGTACATAAATGTTCAATGTATTGCCGGCGTAGAAGTGCCAGCATTCATCACTTTTAATTCTATGAAAAGCAGAGAAGTCTCCAGTCTCCAATAAAAAATAAATAGCTGTTGAAAAACTCCGGTCGCCCGGAAATCTTGCGGGCAAAGCATCCTGCGTAATGATCTCAGCTGATCGATACGTTTCTTTGTAATAGCCTCCTTCCGGATGAGGGATCAATTCAAATTGAGTTATCAGTTGTTTTGGATCAAGTATCATTGCGAGGGGTATTTTATTTTGCCCTTTCGTATTGAACGGGCCATTTAATATCGACTCCTAATTCTTTGGCTGCATGTAGCGGGAAATAAGGGTCACGCAAAAATGCACGTGCTAAAAAGATAATATCAGCTTGTTGGTCCTGCAATATCTTTTCAGCTTGCTCTGCACCGGTGATCAATCCAACGGCGCCTGTTAATATGCCCGCTTCTTTTTTTATTTTTTCGGCAAAAGGTACCTGGTAACCTGCTTGTAGCGGGATCTTCACATGAGAGACAACTCCTCCCGAAGAACAGTCCATCAGGTCAATCCCCAGTTCTTTTAATAGTTTTGAAAGTTTTACTGAATCATCGATCGTCCAGCCATCTGCTGTCCAGTCCGAAGCGGATATGCGTACGAAGAAAGGCAGATTTTCGGGCCATACGGTTTTGATAGCATGTATAACGTTAATGAGTAGACGAATCCTGTTCTCAAAACTGCCGCCATATTCATCGGTTCGTTTATTACTAAGCGGCGAAAGGAACTCGTTGATGAGGTATCCATGTGCCGCGTGAATTTCAATTACTTTAAACCCTGCTGCCAATGCACGTTGTGCCGCATGTTTAAAATCATGTATCACTTTTTGTATGGCTTCTGTTGATAATTCCAATGGCGTATCGGAGCCTTCTTTAAATGGAATTGCACTAGGGGCCAGTGTTTGCCAGCCACCGCCGGCAATACTTATTGGGTTACCGCCTTTCCAGGGGGCTTCACAACTTGCTTTGCGTCCTGCATGTGCCAGTTGTATCCCGGCAATAGCACCTTGCTCATGAATGAACTGCGTAATGCGATGCAAATTGGTTACATGCTCATCTTTCCAGATGCCATTATCGCCATAGGTTATTCTCCCTTCCGGTGAAACAGCGGTAGCTTCAACAATGATCAAACCTGCACCACCAACAGCACGACTGCCCAAATGAACAATATGCCAATCATTCATAAAGCCATCTTCGGCAGAATACTGGCACATAGGGGATACAGCGATCCTGTTCTTTATAGTTACTGACTTTATGGTAAGGGGTTCAAAAAGTTTTGCCATGATCTAAAGTTATAGAGTTTATAAACAAGGATCAACTCAAAAAGTTGGCAATAAAAAACCTGAGTGATGAACCCAGGTTAATATATTTCTTAAATAGTATTAATAAACTTTTTCAGCAACCATCTCCGCATCCGGTTTAGATTCATCAAACAATGGTACTCTTCCCCTGTCCTTGCGTATGATCCTTGAGTATAAAGATATCTCCCTGTCAAAAAGAAAACGGAAGAATAATTTTGTCCATGATCTGTGAGAAGAAAGGGAATCGTAATAAGCAGGCGCGGTGCTTTTTATCTCGGGTAATTTATTCCATGGAACAGAAGGAAAATCATGATGTTCATTGTGGTAACCCACATTGAAAGCCACTAAATTCAATCCGCCGTAATAACTATACGTTTCCTGTTCGCCATGTGTTAAATAATGTTCCTGTATCCATCTTGCTCCTAACGGATGTAATCCAACAGAGAAGAAGAAACTAGCTAATAAGAATACAAATGCTTTTGGTCCGAGGAAATAAAAGATCGCAACAGTGAAGAGGATCTGTATGGTCCAGTTGGCCGCTACCCATTTATCAAAAGGCTTGATCTCTTTTAGTCTTGATATTCTGAATACCTGGAATAAAGGATAGAATAATAACCAGATGATCTTACCAATGAAATAATTATTGATCAGTTTTGCTTCCCAACGGTTTGGAAGATCCGCATCTAATTCGTGTATTCCCTGGAAAGAATGATGTTTGATATGGTAACGTTCAAATGAAACTGAACTTGGAAAGATCTGCGGCATATTGGCCAACATGCCTGCCCATCTGTTTGCTTCCGGACTTTTAAATAATAATCTATGTGCACATTCGTGGATCATCACAAACAAGGAATGGTCTGCAAAAGCACCTAAGAAATAGGCAGCAACAAATATCAGCCACCATGGTTGATGTGCCAGTAAAACAGCTCCTGTAACCTGGAAAGCTACTAATCCAATGATTGCAAAAATGGTCATCGGGTTTTTTCCGATCAACTTTCTTACATGTGGATGGCTTTTTAGGATCTCTTTGGTCCTGATACGGTGTGGTTCGCTTTCTGTCGATAAGACAAAATCATTTCTTTTGCTCATAGGGCGTAAAGGTACAACGAATTTGCCAATTTGTAAGGGGACTAAATGCCCTGTTCACAATTTCATAATCAATTGGCATTCTTTTGTTTAGAAGGAGAGAAGAAGACCTTCAAATAGAATTTTGGATTGCTGAAAAGACTTTTGCGTTTATCAATGCTTGCCAGGGATTCTTCCAATTGTTTACGGATATAGATAGCTGAGTTGGCCTTTTTTACAATGATATTACAAAGCCGGGGATAAGTGCTTAGTTTTTGTAGGAGGCTGCTCAATTTAAATTCCTTCCACATTGCCTTGTATATCTCCTTATCATATTTCTTTATAAAAGAAGCGCTATAATTATTTGCTTGATTGCATGCCAATACTTGTCTTGCTGCAAATCTTCCTGAGCGGATAGAATTGGCAATTCCTTCTCCGGTGAACGGATCTATTAAACCGGCTGCATCTCCGGCCAGTATAAAACGTTCACCCGAAATATTTCTTTTGATTGAACCTAACGGTAAGCCATACCCTTTTACTGTTTCAAGCGGATGCGCATTGGCAAAACGCTCTTTCAATCCCGGATGAGTAGCGATCAATTGCTGCAGCGTTTCTTTCAAATTCACTTTATTCTTTGACACAACAGAAGAAAGCATACCGATACCAACATTGGCTTTATTATCTGCTAATGGGAATAACCATAAATAACCTGGAGCCAGTTCTTTAAAAAAATGAAGTTCTATCAATCCATCCTGCTCAAAATTGGCAACACCTTCATAATATATTCTGAGGCCTGCACAGTAATGACCTTTATCTACAGTGATATCAGATAATTGTTTTGCAACAACAGAATGAGCGCCATCGGCCCCAACTATTATCGAAGCTTGTAATGATCCATTGTTAGTAGTGACGATCACTGCATCTTTATTCTTTTCAATTTTTTCGATGGCCGTATTTTCAAAACAATGGATATTGGATTGTTCTTTGGCGTGTTGAAATAAGAGATTATCAAATTCCATCCGTGGAACAACATAACCGCAACTTTTTATGCCATTGTGATATAAAGGAATAGCAATGGAAGAATGATCGGCAGAGAAAACCTTTATCCCGTAAGAGGCACTTTTATTTTGTAAGAGTTTGAATTTTTCACCGAGTTCTTCCGACATACGCGATAACTGGTTGATCACATCAATACCCAGCGCGTCGCCACAGGTCTTATCTCTTGGAAACGCCGCTTTGTCAACCAATGCAACGGTTAAACCGGAATTAGCCAGACTGATCGCACAAGAGCTGCCGGCAGGGCCGGCTCCGGCTATAATTACATCAAATTGTTGTGTATCCATGAAAACTAAAACGCAAGTTTAAGCAATTTTGATCGCTTTGATTTTTATAATGTTTTTTGAATGATCGCGGCAACGATCTTATCAATAGGGAGGGTCACACTTTCTGCGGAGAATTTATCGCCATCAATGAAACGGGCTGTCTCGGTTTGTTGTATCTGATCGTACACTTTCATCTGCTGTTCATCAAAATCAAAAGGAACCGTACGAAGCGGCGCTTTAATTGGTTCCAATGCTTTCGCATAATAATAGATGGCCAATATCTGTTGCGCATTATTAAAACCGCTTACCTGGTAATAATCCGTAGTATAAATATGATCACCTATTTCAACTTCAAGGTTTAATTCTTCTTTGAATTCTCTTTTAAGGCAATCGCGCGTGCCTTCGCCAATTTCTAATCCTCCTCCCGGAAATTTAGTATAATAATTACCGCGGATATATTCATCACTTACCAAAACCTGTTTGGCCTCGTTGATCAATATGCCGTATACTCTTACGGTTAAAACTTTAGGTGGGGAAACTGCGGTCATTATAGTTCGATCTCTCCTTTAAATACAAATTCTGCCGGTCCGCAAAGCCAGATATCTTCAAAATGATGATCGCTTATTTTTTCAAACTCTACACTCAAATGGCCGCCGGGTGTTCTTACTTTAACGCGGTTAAAGCCATTGTCGTTATGCGCAAAGATCAATGCAGAAGCGGTAACTCCCGTACCGCAACTCAATGTTTCGGCTTCTACACCGCGCTCATAAGTACGTACATAGATAGAATCGGCATCTTCTACCTCCACAAAATTTACATTGATGCCTTCTTTTGTAAACTCAGGACTGTAGCGGATCGCGCGTCCGGCTTCTACAATGTTGATACTATTTATATCAACCGATGGTTTTACATAATGCGGAGAGCCGGTATTTAATATAGAATGTGTTGCATGGATCTCCGCCCATTTTACCTCTCTCATTTTAAGCCGGATAGTGCCGCTTAGTTCTATCTCTGCATGATGATCACCATCCACTGCAGTAAAGATGTATTTGCTTTTAGTGATGCCGTTATCGTGTGCAAATTTTACCAGGCATCGGCCTCCATTGCCACACATACTGCCTTCATTGCCATCCGCATTGTAATAGATCATTTCAAAATCATAGCCGGCTTTTTTATTCAATAACATTAAGCCATCAGCCCCAATGCCAAACCTCCGGT
>Ga0206889_1025_pt1 | contig 33240 bp, 26 predicted proteins | sample Alteio_BWOrgHeat_57_FD_153245 | JGI IMG/M metagenome (GOLD analysis project Ga0206889, IMG submission 153245) | Enriched cells from forest soil in Barre Woods Harvard Forest LTER site, Petersham, Massachusetts, United States - Alteio_BWOrgHeat_Nextera5 ... | reverse complement strand
TTCGACATAACCGATTGTTTTTTCGTCTTCAATTTTCAGCCATTCTCCTTTATCATCCGACTCCAATACAGATACTTTTAAACCTGCTTTTAGAGGTGTTTCAATGACCTTTGCAAATTGTTTCCCGGATCCCCGATAAATAGCGGTCGGGCTCATGACCACCCCTTCCGTATTTTGTAAAAATAGACTATACAAAATTCCCGGGAGAAAAAATCCGGCCAATACAAGAAAAATTACTGTTCCGTATTTCAAAAGAGGTTTTTTTCCTAAAATATAAAAAGACAAACAAATAAATCCTAAAAGAGAAAAAAGAAAAAATACCTGCAATCTACCCGGAAGCGAGATATAATGATGTAGAAAAAAAATCTCTTTAACAGAAAAACTTTCTTTTTGAGGTACAATTTCCATTTTTTTGAGTGCCTGATCCAAATTATCGGAAATATTGCGATCGCCGGGTCTTAATCTTAAAGATCGATAATAATACAATATTGCTGAAGGATACTCCTCAAGCTGAAAAAAAGTATTTGCTATATTGTAATAAATTTTTCCGTTTCCATAGACCGGGTCATATTTTTTATCCGATTCCATATATAAAGCCAAAGCTTTATTAAATGCAGAATTTCTTTGTTCTATAGAAGAAGCTCTTTCTCCTTCGTGATAGATATTATTTGCCTCTGTAAGGCTATAGGAAGCCGAAGTCATAAAATAATAGAAGATAGAAATACATCCGAATAAAATCAAAGCGATTATTTGTACTTGTGTTGAAGAGAAGAGCTCTCGAATTTTTTCGGAATTATTCATGAGAAACTCCTTCGGTGGTTTTTTGAATTTTCATTACTATTTCTTCAGCTTTTTTTACGATTTCTTCTTGTTGCGGATCGCCTTTTCCTGAAAAGCGCACCTCTTCGATTCCGAAAAGAAGATGTTTTACATCTCCTCCGATCCCCTCTTCAGGTAATTCTACAATAGATATATTGTAATTCTTTATAATTTTATTTTCGAAAAGAATCATCAGCAATGCTTTAGTCAGCAGATTATAAAATCGGGAAAATCCTCCGTGTGATACTTTTGCTTCTTCTAAAAGATCTTTTCCCGATTTAATTTGCCTACGTTTTAATTCCTGCGCATGCCTTTTCAAAATTTCAATTTCGAGGAATATAAACAAAATTCCGAGAGGAATAATCCAAAGAACATAGGGCGATCCGAAAAAATAATTGTCGAGATCCGATTTTTCCAAAGGGTATATCGTTTTTATTTCTACAGGTTCCGGAGTCTTTATCGGTTTAGGCCATGAAAATGCTTTGGCAGCAGGTGCAGAGTCTTTGGGGGGTGTTTTTTTTGCGGGTGTTATTTTTATAGGAATTGCCCCGCTTTTTAACGTAACATATTTAGTGTTAATGACATCAAAATAAGAGAACTCTATCGGGGGAATCTCTGCAATTTTCTCTACTACAGGACTTATAGAAACCTTATAGGTCAATTTTCCCTTTTCTTCAGTAGGTAAAGGGGGAATATCATCCGTAGTAAAGAATCCGGCAAATCCCGGAAGACAGCATAAATCCGGAAGTTTTATATTGCTCAAATCATCGGAAGGACCTGTAAATTCAACACTTAAAGAGATTTTATCACCCACACTTACTTCGGAAGGTCCTGCAAGAGCGACAGAAAATTGAATGTTTTCTCCTGTACTTCCGTTAAAAGACGGGGGTTTCCCCTCCTCCGGAAAAGCAAGGACTTCGAGAGTGACCGGGGGAGCTTCGGCACGAATTCCCTCTTTGATTTTTCTCTCTTTTCCGTTTGAATCGTTGCGATATAACGACGCGATGACATATGAGGGGCCGAAAGAATATTTTCCCGGAGTAACAGCCTCTATTTCTCTGTCAATTTGGCGAACAGAAACGACAGATTCTTTTGCGTCGTTGATTCTTTCGTTTCCGATTTTTTTAAAACCGTTTGCTTCCGTCAGGGGAAAGACAGTTTGATCCAAATCAAAATTATCATTGAAATAAAGGCGATAGCCCACACGAATCTTTTGTCCGGGATAAAGATTAGAAGATCCGTCGATAAACGTTCCTAATTGAAGGAAAGGGCCTTTTCCGGCAGCCGGCGCCGGTGTAGTCGGTTCAGGATCTGCGATTACTCTGTAGCTGACCGATCCGGAGCGATATGTTTTCCCGTCGACATTTACAGAGATCGGAGAGATCAGATAAAGACCTGAAGCTTTTCCGGGAAGGAGAAACGTATAGAGCGAAAGGACATTAGTTGATCCGGGAGAAGATTCTTTTACTCCTATAGACTCCACTTTAAGAGGAGCACCTTTCATAGAAAATGTGTTTATATCAACAGTCGAATTTTTGGGATGTTGCACCTGCACAACAGCGCTGATGGGCTTTTCTGAAGATATTTCATTTTTCTCGGGGCGGACAGAAACTTTGATCTCATCATCATTCCCATAACCCGGAGTAAAAAAAAGAAATAACGCCGAGAAAAGTATAAAAAAGTATCCGGTTCTTGAGAGTTTTACCATAATTTTTCTTCCGATCCTTTTCCTGATGCATTCCCTTTTTTTTCGATTCGATCATCTTGCTCCATTTTTTGCAATAAACGCAATACCTGATCATCCGATCCGTTCCAAGGAGAATTTTGTGGATTTTGTTGTGGATTTGACGGTTGTTTTGTCGGTTCTTTTTGTTGCGGAGAGTCATGGAGAGTGCATCCCGGCTGAGATTTATTTGGATTTTTTAGCATATCCTCAGCTTTTTCCCATTTTTCCGCTGTCTTTTTTTGTAACATAAATATGTGTTCTAAATTCGGATTTTTGCTTTCCAAATAGAAGAGAGACTCCTTTCCTGATTCGTATCCCTCATTAAAAATTTTAATTACTTCACTCCATGGATTATATTGACACGAGGTTGATTTTTCATCGTCCGGATTTATTGTTCCGGAAAAATTTTCATTTTGTATTGACCGGGCAACATTCCAAAATAATTCAGCCGTAGCAAGAGTCTCTTTTTGTGCATTGATTGCGATAGGGAGATAATTTTCGGATATATTTTGTATCAAATTTGTAATTTGTCCGGTTGTATTTTGCATAACAATGAGATTAGCGAGAAATTCCGATTTTTCGTCGTGATTTTGAAAAAATCGGATAAATTTAGTATACGCTACGAGAAAGAAAATTTTTGCTTTTTCATTGTCCCCTTTTTCACATTCCCCAATACTTTTTTTCAAATTATTTTCGATTTCATTCCATATATCATCAAAAAAATTTCTTTCGTAAAAAATATCTCCGGCAATTTTTACGAAATATTGCAAAGAGAGCAAAGACCGAGGTTGTATGAATTCTGATCCGGTTATATTTTGAAAAATTTCCCGGATCGATACCGATATCTCGGCCGGTGTTTGTTTTTTGATGAGGACAATAAATTCTTTCGATAGCATTTTTTGCATTTCGGATATTTGAATAAAGGCTTCCGGAATATTGCCGGAGTGGATTTTTTCTATGAGTGAAGTAAAGAGTCCTATGGAAAAAGTTTTTTCCTTCTCTTCTATTGGAGGCAGCATACTATTTAATTCGGAAGAAATTTTATGAAGCTGTTGTGTAACAGCTATTGTTTGGTCCTGATTTTTTTGTATTATTTTGATTTTTTTCTCTACAATTGCCAAAGTAGCCTGTAAGAAAGGGATAAAACTTTCCTCCGACATTTTTTGTTTTTGATTATCGAATAAAAGTTGTCGATCCGAAATAATTTCTTTCCGAAGATTTTTTTTCATGTTTTCAAGATATGCTGAAAATGTTTCATCGCTGATTTCTGAATCTATTTCTTCGATGTTATGTAAAGCGTCGGAAAGTTGTGCTATTGTGAAAGACAAATTATCTTTGTTTTTTGCTGCTAATACAGAAGAGAAAAGTGCGGTGGATTCATTTGCTTTTACATTGACGACAAAACCGGGAAAAGGATTTTTTCCGAAGGATATTTTATCAAATATTTTTCCGGCTGAAAGATAATCGCCTTCCAACAGATAGGTCGTACCTATGTCATAATGAAGAATGGCTTTTTTCCACCCATCTTTTGTTCTCGAATCAATATTTTTATATAAAGTTCGGGCTTGTGCATACTCTTCGAGATCCACATATCGCTCGGCATTTTTTGTTTGTTTTTCTACAGAGTCTTCTGCACCTAATAAATTGCAGACCATATACAGGAAAAAACAAAAAAAGAGGCAATTCATAAAAAATGCTCCTTCTTAAAATTATCCGGCAAAACAAGAAAAAGAATCAAAAAAAAGACTGCACAAAACAAAGGATATTGGTAATACCTTTTAAAAAGGAAATCCTGACCGATAGCATCATTATACACGCGGGTATTGATCTCATATTCGGTTAAAAATCGATCGGCACTCTTTATTTTTTCAGTCAATTCTTTTGCTAATGTTGCCGTATCATATTCATTTCCTGAATAATAAATTCCGTTTCCCTTATCAGCAAGCTCGGATAAAAGATCGGGAATAATATGAGAAGATACGGGTTGCCCCTGAAATGTTATGTCGGGAATTTTTCCTCCCTCTTCGGATCCAAGACCTATTGTATATACATGTAAATTTTTATTCTTTACTTCTCCTAAAAGCTTTACAAGAGCTTTTTTATACTCTTCCTTGTTCGTTTGATTGTCTTCGTAATGCAAATCTCCGCCGTCAGACACTATAATCAAAGTTTTAATTTTTTCTTCGGGAATAATCGGATAGTCTTCCATCACTTTTTTTAAAGCCTGAAATATATCAGTACCTCCGACACCTTCAGAATCTACTGCAATATTTCTCATCATGAGACGCATAAAAAAATAATCCGATGTTGACGGGACAGTTTTATCGGTTTGGGATGTAAAAAGATAGAGAGAAATATCGTCTCCCGATATACCGGCAACAATTTTATCTGCTAAATCTTTTGCATAATCTAATCGAGATCCGTTTTTTGCGTCTTTGACATTCATCGAGGCAGATGTATCGATAAGAAAAATTACTTCATGAGGTTTTCGTTTCAATTTATTTTGTGAATTCGGATTCACAGGCTGATTTGAGACTGTATTTTCGGGATACCCTGATTTTTTCATAGGATCCATCAACGCAAAAACAAGAGAGAGCCAAGCGAGACAAATACAAAGTGTCTTAATTCTGTACAAAGAGATTGTACGTGGATTTATATTTTTTTTTAATATCTCTCCTGAAGCAAAATCGATAAGTTTTTTTTTATTTCGCATCCAAAGCCAAAAGAACAAGAAAAGAATAGGGACGGCAAGAAACAACAGATAAGCTGCTTTAGGAGAATGATAAAAAAAATCTGCTGAAATCATGGTAAACCCCTAAAAACCATAAAGCGTAAGCATAAAAATAAAAGAAATAAAATCATTCCCAATCCGATCAATTGTTGGTAAAATGACACTCTTGTATAGAAATGAGGCATATTTTCCGGAACGGGCGCAATATAGGTACTTTTTTCTAATCGATCAATTTCTGCATAGATATTTCCTAAATCATGAGTATTGTCTACATAGAAAAAATTTCCTCCGGTCGATTGTGTTAAAAGGCTGTATAATTTACGGTGATCAGCATATTGATCCAAATTTATTTTGGGATCGATATCAATCATGTATACCCGAATATTTAAATCTTTCGCATAATTGATACCGTCAATGATGTCGATCGTGCGCAAAGGATTTGCATCATCTTCCGGATTTATTTCCTGGAATCCGTCCGTAATGAGAACAATAATAGAATTTTTTATTGTATAAGAAGGATCACTGTCTTTGTCCGTATTTTGCCCGAATCGGCGGGTTGCCTGAATAAGATTGGCGCTTTTGAAAATCGCATAACCCGGAACAGACCCTCTTTGATCGTCGTCATGCTGTACATCCAACTTTCTTAAATTCTCTATAATGCTCCCGTGATCTAATGTCAAAGGGGAAATGACTTGCGCCGTTCTGGAAAATGTAAGAATTCCTAATCGATCATTATCCCGACCGCGCAAATTCAATGCAGGATCTCCTTTAATAAATTTTTCGGTCAATTGCTTAAGAAGGGCTATTTTTGTAACGGCAAATTGTTTCCCGAAAGAATCAATCGCTGTTACCTGCTCAGACATGGATAGAGAGTTATCCAAAATCAGATAGATAGCAATGCCTTCAATAGGAATCTTTTTTTTATTCGGATCATTTTCATCATCTTTTTTTTGCACATAGTAATGAGGATCTAATAAAGCGGCTATAAAGATAAAAAGAGAGCTATATAGCAATAATCGGGGAACTTTAAAAAATTTTTCCCGTATGGATTTTTTATCCGAAATAAATGCCGATAACTGACTTACAAATAAATATGGAGGCTTATACCGGCGAAAAAATCTCCGCGCAATCATAAACAAAACCAATAAAAGAAGTATCGGAGGAATAATATAAATATCCCAATAGAAAACTCCCTCCATATACATGTCCGAACTCATAATTTTATATTTTTTAGAAGCAATGCATTAGTAATGACGGAAAGTGAACTCAACATCATAGCCGCCGCTGCAATCACCGGATTCAACATTCCGAAAGCTGCCAAAGGAATAGCCAATATATTATAAATAAATGCAAAAAAAAGATTCTGACGAATTTTATCTAAAGCAGCTCCTGATAAGTTGATGGCGGTGATGACTCCATATAAATTTTTATTCATCAACGTCACATCGGCAGATTCTATCGCAATATCACTGCCGCTTCCTATAGCAAATCCGACAGAAGCTGCTGCGAGAGCAGGGGCATCGTTGATGCCGTCTCCGACCATTCCGATGATTTGCCCGGATTGCATCTCTTCTTCCACCTCTTTGATTTTTGCCTCCGGTAAAAGTTCGGCTTTATATTGTTCAATAGAGAGATCTTTTGCAATTTTTTCTGCTGTCGCTTTATTATCGCCCGTGATCATGATCGGACGGATTTTTAATTTTTTCAGCATTTCTATAAATTTTTTGCTGTTTGATCGAAGGGGATCTGCAATATAAAAAGCACCGATCAATTTTTTTTCGGTCCATATCAAACAACATGTATCCGTATTTTTCTCTGCAATAGCCGTCAACTCGCCGATTGATCCGGGAAATTCTTTTTCTGCATATCGGGGCGATCCGATAGAATATTTCTCTGTGTCAACAAATCCTGTTATCCCTTGCCCGGGAATATTTCGAAATTCTTCTACCAATCCTGCTCGTAACCCTTTTTTTCGCGCGTAACTACAAATGGCTTCGGCAATGGGATGAGAGGAGAAACTTTCCAAACTAAGTGCTATTTTCAACATGAAATACTCATCAGTTCCGTGGAATACATCGGTCCGGACTACCTGCGGCTTGCCTTCGGTAAGCGTTCCGGTTTTATCGATAAGCAACGTTTTTATTTTTCCGGCTCTTTCAATAGCGGCAGCTTCTTTAAACAGTATTCCATGGTCGGCACCTATTCCGCTTGCAACCATAATAACGGTTGGCGTAGCTAATCCGAGCGCACAAGGGCAGGCAATGACAAGCACGGAAATGGCATTGACAATTCCCTCGGCTAATTGTCCCGCTACGGCATATCCGATCACTGTAAGCAACGCAATCACAAGAACTCCGGGAATGAAGTAGCCGGATACTTTATCTGCAGTGCGTTGTATAGGCGCGCCGGAATTCCGGGCGTGTTCCACAAGGCGAATAATGCTGCTCAGGAACGTATCCGCTCCGACCTTTGTCGCCTGCACCCTGATGATCCCGTTTCCGTTTATCGTAGCGCCGAATACCGAATTTCCGACTGTTTTCAATACAGGTGTACTTTCTCCCGTCAGCATAGCCTCATTTACCGACGATTCTCCCTCCTGTATTTTTCCGTCAGTGGGAATGATCTCTCCCGGCCGGACTACGCATATGTCATCGACCCGGATATCCCGTATATCTTTCTCAACAATTTCTCCGTCGACAACGATGTATGCTGTTTTGGGTTGCAAATTCATCAGTTTTTTAATCGAATCCGCCGCTTTTCCCTTCGCATTCCACTCAATCAACCTTCCTAAAAGAACGAGCGTAATGATCATCGTACTGCTTTCAAAATAGAGATGCCGGGGAAGCTCGAATAAAAAAACAATCAGACTAAAAAAATAAGCGGTTGTTGTTCCGATGGCAATCAGCAAATCCATGTTCGCACTTAAAGACCTCACAGAACGAAATGCCCCTTCATAAAATTTCCATCCGAATCCGAACTGTACTACTGTCGCCAATATTCCCTGGATCACTCCGGGAATATGCCAATGTATCCCAAAAAATTCCCACAGCATCTGCATCAAAAACGGCAACGTAAAAAGTGCGGAAAAAGCAAAATTCCAAAATTCAGCTTCGGGGTATTTTTTTTCGGGATAAGTATCTTGTTGTAAAAGAATGCCTGCACGGTATCCGGCGTGATGTACGGCTTCGATAAGGGTATTTTCTATCGTTTTTTCAGGTAGATTTTTTTGTACTTCTACAACGGCTTTATCAGTTGCAAAATAGACGTGTGCAGAAATGACTCCGTCTGTTTTTTTTAACGCATTTTCTACTGCCGTAGCGCACGAAACGCAACTCATGCCTTCAATACTCAATTCGACAGTTTTTACTTCCATTTTTCTCACCCTACTCTCAATCTAAAATTTCAATATTCAATACGCTACATTAACATTCAATCTATATTTATAGAGAATAGCAGGATGATAAAGTGTGTTATTTCTTTGAGCGAATATGAACAAGATCGTTTTTATCGTGTTCATCTAAGTAGATTCTCCACTCCTCAGCCAAATAATGAAAATCTTCAATCAAGTGAACAAATTTTTCACTGTTGAAAACCTCCACGGCTCCGAGGTATTGTAGAAATATACGGAAATGCTTCTCATCGACTTTTAGAGAAGTCCTCATGATACGGTCTTTTGTAAAGGGGGGAGTTTTTTTGATTCCGTTCCGAACGCTTCCGGGAATATAGTTACTTCCAAAGTATACAGGCGTAGTAAGAAGCAGTTTGCCTGAATCGATAAAGATTTGTACGTTAATATCATACTCACTGAGAAATAGCACGGACTGCTCATTTTTTTTAAGGTCTTCGAATAATTTCCGGAGTTCTGCTACTAACATAATAGCACCTATAAATTAATAGTATTTAAACAAATTAACTAAATATAGATTAATTAAAAGGCTATCTAATTACATTATAATATAAACATGAATTAATTATACATTATTTAGATAACATAAAAAATTAGATAAGAAAAAAGGGTAAAAAAAACCGGAAGTAACTGAACGTTACTTCCGGTCGAGTGGCCAGAACTGGAATCGAACCAGCGACACAAGGATTTTCAGTCCTCTGCTCTACCGACTGAGCTATCTGGCCACGTGAGATAAAACAATAGAGATTTATTCCATTTATTGCAATACTAAAAATTATTTTTCTGCAGGAGACAGGAGTTCGGGACGGGTAATTCCCAGACTTCGAAAACCACCTTTTTTAGGCTCCAGAGCAATCATATCCTTCACAATATTAATAGCTTCGTGCAATTGAGGATCCTCTTTTCCGTAAAGATGATGCGATTCATCATAGCGATTCTCCTCGTCAAAACGTCCGGTTTTCAGAAAGTTTTTATAATCGACATTTTTCATCATCCTCATCCGACTGTTCTTTTTCAGCACGGGAAGGGCATCTCTCCACATCAAATTTCGCTGCTGCAATGTCGGCATGTAATAGCGCAAATACCAGGGGCGTAAACCCGGATCAATGTCATCCAACGAGTCAACGAAAGCGTCAGGAATAAAATCCCGCCCGATAGGATAATCCAAGTACTCCTCGCCAATCTGCTCGAGACTATACGGACTCGGAACCACGACATCTGCCTTTACCCCGTTGATTTGAGGAGTCTTTCCCGAAACGGTATAGTATTTTCCGACGGTAACTTTGAAATAAGATCCCCCCTTTGTTTCGTCGTTCGTAACCGTCTGACTCTGAATAGTTCCCTTTCCGTACGTCTGCTCATCACCCACAATAAGAGCTACTCCGTAATCCTGCAGCGCCTGAGCCACAATTTCCGCAGCCGAGGCCGTAGCCCGCGAAGTCAACACAACCATCGGACCTTCATAGGAGACTTTTCCGTCCATATCTCTATAGAATTTCTCTTCCCCGTTCGAATATTTTGAGATGACAATCACCCCGTTTGTGATAAATAACCCGGCAACCTTGACCGCCTGAGTCAAAAATCCCCCGCTATTCTCGCGCAGATCAAGAATCAATCCTTTGACCGGACCTTTTTTCTCCAACTCTTCCAAAGCTCTTCGAACATCCCGTTCACTGGAAATCCCGTTCGGCCCCTGATAAAAAGACTCAAGTGCAATGGTACCGATGACCCCGTCATCGAATCGGACGTAGCTTGTTTCCACCCTGCCCTCATCGATAATGATAGGCTCTCTTTTCAAGACCACGTTAAAAGAGCGGGAATCCTTATCAGAACCGATTCCCTCCCGTTTTATTTCCAGTGAGACAGGAGTTCCGTTTTTCCCCCTGAGCATTTTCATGACATCTCCGAGAGTCTCATCAGAGACCGATTGCCCGTCAATTTTCGTCAAATAGTCGTTTAAAGCCAGTTTTCCGCTGGATTCAGCCACGCTTCCCGGAAGAATTTTTACAATTTGATATCCCGATTTATTTTTGCCGAGCACGATTCCGACACCGTCAAAACCCTTTTCAAGGCGTACTCGCATGTCATACGCTTCGCCCGGATTCAAAAAAGAAGTATGGGAATCCAAACTTTTGGCAAGGGCTTTGATGATGTGCATGGTCAATAGATTTTCTTTAGCCTTTGCATCTAAAGGCTTTCCGTCACTCCCTATAAAAAGATAAGGATTCTCTTTTTCCGTCTCTTTAAAATCATATTCTCGGAATTTAGCCAAAGCCGACGGACCCTTTTCTTCCCCTATAAATTGTCTTATCTCCCGGGTTTGGCGCGCAAGCAGCTGATCCGGTGTTTGGGCAAATCGGCGGCGATCTCCCGTTCCTGAATCTTTGAGAGGTTGGTCGTTTTGGTACAGTGCGAGAACCGCCGCTCGGTTGTCTCTTGCCCGTTTGATGGAGTTCTGAATAATATCGTTGATTTTCAGGTAGATAGAAAAATTATTGTCTTTATACTCTCCCAAAACCTTCTTTAATTCCTCGGAAGAGGGAGATAAAAACGGAGCAACCTCGCTATCAAGGAGATAAGTTCTGTCCGGATCAAACTGTTCAATATAAACGCGAAACGAAGTTTTTAAAATATCGGCGCTGATCTCTTTCTTTTCGACATGTTGCGTAAACATTTGCGCCATGACTTTTTTGACATCATCCTGATGAAGCAGTTCCTCCTCTCCTAAGAGAGGGGATAGGGATCCGACTGTTATCCAAAGGAATAAAAGAATCGATAATCGGTGAAGATCTCTTCTTTTCATAAACATTTCTCCTTAAATGTTGTAGAAAGTCTCGCGGGCAGGGGGAGTAGGATAGGGGTTGATCTTCTCACAGAGCGATCGCAATAAATATAACGGACCTCTAAATTCACAATAAACAAATTTTTATATAGGGGCAATGGAATCTAAATAAAAAATTAATAAGAACAAATTAAACATAACTATTTATAAAAAATAATAAATATGAAAGCTTTAAACCCATATTTGAAAAATATAATAAAAAAGACTACGATAAGGGAAAATCCGCCTGAATAGCTCAGTTGGTAGAGCAGCGCATTCGTAATGCGAAGGTCGTCGGTTCGACTCCGGCTTTGGGCAATCATTCTAAACCATCACTAGAGCAATTTTTTGATGAGTTCATTTATAAGAAAACCCACGAAAATCCAACAAATGGGGGACTGATGGGGGAAGCAATGGCAACAAGAGGCAAAACATCATTGATTAAAAAAGAGCAAGCCTACTAGAATGAGAGTATCATCCCGCATGACCTAGCCATGCGAAGGCCACGGGTTCCGGCTCGTGGTTTCTTTTTTTGAGCTTAATGAATCAGCAGCGCGTCATCTGTTTTATAGACGGATTCAATCTTTATCATGCAATCAATCGGTTAAACACCCCTCATTTAAAGTGGTTAAACCTTTGGTCTTTGTCTTCAGTATTTATTCGTCCAAAATCTCAAAAATTAGTCGATGTTATCTATTTTTCTGCTTATGCAGACTGGCTCCCACAATCTAAAAAACGACATACTCAATACGTAAAGGCTCTTATCTCTTCTAAAGTCAGCACGGTTTTGGGGAAATTCAAACAAAAAGATAGGAAATGCCCTAAATGCAAGCACAAGTGGTGTGGACATGAAGAAAAGGAAACGGATGTAAACATCGCCCTTGCTATGCTAGATTTAGCTTACAAAGACAAATTTGATCACGCCTTTCTTATTTCCAATGACTCTGATTTAGCTCCCGCTATTCATATGGTACGCAAAAACTTTCCTCACAAACTTATCACAACAATAGTCCCTCCACATTATACACCTCTACCTATTTTTGACCATTCTCCGCTTGACAGGTAGCGTTTAAAGTGAGAATCATAATATCCACATTCTTTCGCCTGTCTAGCAGTGAAATACCCCTGCTGGCGATCGGCTCTTCTTTGCTCATACACAAAACCTACTATTTTGGTAGGATTTATGTAAACAGTAGTTGATCATTTTGGCCTTTGATGAACTCTGGAAATCTTTGCTCGTCCTAATCTTTGCAAGCTTTTTATAAAAATTTAATGAAAATCGCTTAGAATATTACATAAATATGGAGGCAAGGCAAGAGTATGATTCAAAATAACAATGTTTTCTGGGGTTTAAAGGATGATTGATGGAAGCAGATATATGACGGAAAATATCATCAGTTTGGCTCCGAAGTTTTTGATAAAGGCTTGCATGAAGGTAACGTAGAGCCTGGATTTTACAACAGTATTAAGAATGCAAGTGAATATGCTGCTGAGCAAATAGGTCAGCCTTTAACAATTGGATGTTATAAAAGAATTCATCAGCTAGCATGTGCTCATTTCCCTCATGTCAGTCGAAATCAAATTAATGTTGATAAAGAAAATATAGATAATTTTCGCAACACTAACTGTAGCTGCTTTAGAGATCTTGTGAAACATCCATACGAATATGAAAATGAAGAGCAATAGAAAAAAAGAAGGTTAGGATTTGTTCTTTTACATAGTGTTCGTTGGAATCTACTTTTGGAAGATAAAATCAAAACTGAAACGGGTTGTAAAAAAGAGTTGGATGAGCTGCTTCCACTCCAAAGTAAAGAGCGTATAGTCAATCAATTTACTAAAAATGATTATTTTATCCGTAAAGGGATTGATATCAAAGATTTGCTCGAAAAAGGAAATCCTATCTATGAGCAAGCGATTGAATCAAAGGAAAAGATAGCAGAACAATTAGAAGCAACTCAAAAAAAACTGAACCTGGCAAAACCTTTTGCTTCGCTAAAAATTAATGCTTCATCTGAAGAGAATCTAGTTCACATTAATTATAATTATCAAAATCCTACAGAAATAGAGGAAGCAATTCATAAATTGATCGATGATTATAATGAAAAAATAAAAAAACTACCTTCGAATCTTATTGAGAGAAGTATGGAAGAAAATGAGTTTGCTTTGAAATATATTGCAGAGCTATTTCAAAATCTTGAATGGCTTCATCCTTTTTTTGATGGTCAAGGGCGTACTGATTTAGTTTTATTAGCAAAATTACTTACAGAAAATGGATTCAATCCTTCCATTCTTTATGATCCTTATTATTCAACTTTCGAACCTTTAGAAAAGTGGATTTCCTATCTTAAAGAGGGAATGGAAGCTTGGAAAAGGGAGAAAGAGAATATTTAAAGAACCGACTGATTAACGTTATGATTAACGTTATGATTAACGGTGCAATGGCGGTGCAACAGATTGCTAAAAGTACCATCAAAATCCCGCAAAATCCAGTAATATTTTAGTCGTAAATGCCTTACCATCATGTTCAAAGCGGCTGCTTCTTATCGGATTGTGTCAAATTCTCCCGCATTCGTAATGCTAAGATCGTCGGTTCGACTCCGGCTTTAGACAAGCCTTGGGGGTCAGGCCTGACCTCATAATATAATTGAAAAATAATAATTTTAAATCTAAGCTCAAGCATGAAATCATTCCTACCGGCAACACCCCTCCTAAAAAGGCCATTATGTTACAAACACTTATTGCACTATCTCTTTTAGCTTTTCCGTCGTTTATTTACCCGGCCTATCCGGAATATCAAGAATGCACAATAAATCAACGTGCTCTTTGCTACTTTCCTGAAAGTTGGGGTCCGGGCGCTTATTTAAATCCGGCTATTGTGAAACATATCAAAAGGGAGAAAGTCTCCTCGATTTTAGAAATCGGAAGCCGCGATGCCCGAGATGCAATTGCCCTTGGTGAATATTATGAATGTCATGTCTTTGCTTTTGAATGTAATCCTCTTTGTTTGGAAATATGCAAACGTAATGCCTCTTTGACAAAAAATGTTACTGTGGTGGCTAAGGCTGCCTGGGATGAGACCGGAACGATACCTTTCTATCCGGTTATTCCGGGCGAGGGAAAAATTAAAGACCCGGGTTCTTCCTCCTGTTTTCATCTTACTGACAATAAGCTTAAAAGCTATAGTCAGGGAGAAATTACTGTTAGTGCAATCCGTTTAGATGGCTGGATGAAAGAAAACGATATCGCAAGTATTGATCTGATCTGCATGGATACTCAAGGAGCCACCTTAAAAATTTTACAGGGGATGGGTGAAAGTTTAAAACAAACAAAGTACATCGTTACCGAGTGTGAAGTCGAACACATCTATAAAGGCGAATGTCTTCTGCCCGAGCTCATTTCTTATCTTGAAAAATATGGATTTGAACAAGTAAAAACCACGATGGAGTATGACTATTTGTTTATTAATAGAAATTTGATTTCTAAAAATTAGAGTCCTTTTGAAATTAAATTTTCTTTCTACTCATAAAAAATACTAATTCCGTGCGAAAAATTACCTTTTTATTTAGGCTATTTCCTATCCGCCTCTAAAGAGTGGAAATGTACAATAGAAAATTATCAGGAATTATGCTAAATAAATTTATATTCTATGTAGTTGTATTTGTTACACCTCTTATCGGAGTAACAAATACAAATGTGTCCGGTTCTTGCATTACCGATTCCGAGAGCGTAAAAACAACCTTTGTTGCTTCAGGGGATGCCCGGCTTTTTTGCAGGATCGTCGGAAAAGGAGAGCCTTTGCTCGTTATTCACGGAGGTCCCGGTCTCTCTCAAGATTATCTACTCCCGCAAATGTATGAATTAGCTAAACATAATCTTGTAATTTTCTATGATCAAAGAGGATGTGGAAAATCGACGGTCGATGATATCAATCCGAATACCGTTACGATTGAATCTTTCGTAGATGATATAGAGGCTATTCGAAAAGCATTCAATTTCGATAAAATTTCGATTTTGGGCCATTCTTGGGGTGGATTTCTTGCTCTGCAATATGCTATCAGATATCAAGAGTATATTGATAAGCTTATCTTATCAAATTCAACACCGGCTACTTCAGAGGGATATGCTTTATTTGGTCAGGAGTACATGAGACGCATGAATCCTTATTTGGATAAGCTTGAAAAGATTCGTGCCTCAAAAGAATTTCGTGAAGGAGATCCTGTTGTAACGGAACAAGTATCCCATTTAATTTTTAGCCGATATTGTTATAATCCAAGAAAAGCAGCCTTACTCAATGTGTGTATGACCTCAACGGCTTCTTTGAACGGAGCAAGAGTATCTGAAATTATTCGCGGAAACGGATTAGAGCAACCTTTTAATTTAAATGACGATTTAAACGGATTAAAAATACCCACATTAGTTTTGCATGGAGATACAGATTCGGTTCCGCCTATTACGGCAAAAAATATTCACGAGAATATTCCCGGTTCAAAGTATGTTCTGATGAAGAATTGCGGCCATTTTCCTTATGTTGAGGATCCGACAGTCTATTTCAGACATATTAGCGAATTTTTACATCCCGGATGTAGGAGCTTGATTAAATAAAAATTTACCGGTAAAAATATACTTCTCATATAAATTATGCGAGGAATATTGTGACCATTACTTTTTCACAGGCAAATAATTATTTCACAAAGGATTTTTATCTGCGAACCGGAAAAGAAATTAATTCACAAACAAACAGTACTTTTCCCGATTTTAATCCGGGATTTGTAACAAATTCCCTTATAAAAAGCGGATACCTTATCCAAGTATCGATTGAATTTAGCAATTGGTCCAAGATATTTTGGATACACAAAGCTGATTTTGAGTCATGGAAACAATCTCACCGCAATTCCTTTCCTGAAGAGAGGAGAAATAATCCTCAATTTGCAGCCGATACAATAGAAAGCATTCTTACCTATGCTGTCCGCTATTATAAAGTGCCCGGACTCCCTCTGTCAAAGACTAAAATAAAAGAGAAATTTGATATTGAATTTGAAAATTGCCCCTATAAAACGGCTTTAGAAGAGTTATTAAATCAGTATTTGGAAAATTTGAAGGACGGAGATCCTTTGTTTTCGATAGATGAGGAATACTTGACGCGAATTTTCAAAAAGACGGAAGAAGAATGTGAATGTCTTAATGCGGTAACCTATCAACAAGGTATTGTGAAGGCAAAAAAAATATATCCTGACGTTACATCAGATGCGTATAAAGAACTTATAAAAAAGCTAAATATTTCCTTTGCCTATAGAGATATTTATCCCTTTTTATTCAAATTACCGGGTGCCGAACATAGTGAATAATCCTTTAACAAAAAAAATTAAATTTTAAGCTGATTTTTTATCCTTAAAATTATATTTACTATATTTTTTTGACCCGGTTCTATAATGGATTGCAAGTCGGGACTTGTATGTAATTGAAGAAAATTAAAACGCAAATGTATTTTCCGGTACAATTTTCCTGTTATTACAATAGATTCCCGGATTTTTTTTGTAAGATTGGTTTTTTCTTTAATTTTTTGACTAATGGAATGTAGTGTTGCGGATAGGGCGGCCATATAAGCTATTTCTTCTTTATTCAAAGGAGTTTTGTCGCAAAACTTTGTAACGAGAGCTGAAAAGACCCGCAATTTATTTATGTCGGCTTGAGACATTTCTACATTTTTAAGTCTGTCGGCGGTGAGGAGATAATCTTTCGCAAGAGCCGGTTCACCTTCTTTAATAAGAGTAAATGCATGATGTAAATTATCTAATACGGTTTTGTTGTTGACCTTGTATAATATTTTTGAATGTGAGGAAGTTTTTTTATTTTTAATCATGTTTTGTAGCTTACTTTTCATCTCTTCCAATTCAGAGGCAGGTTCTATGCCTTTTATGAGCAGGGATTGTTGAATTTCTTTGACCATCTCCAAGGCCACTGTTTTTTGAACGGTTGTATTGCCGGTTCCGGTTATAATTCGGCGATAAGTTTTCAAAAATAATTCGTAACGCGCTGTTTCTTCAAAATGTTGATGTTCTTCAGGGGATAAATGACAGCGAAGGACAGAACGCATACAAGCGACTGTACAAGATCCTCCGGTTTGAGCCGGTTGCCAAAATCGCTCATCAGAACTTGGTCCGGCAATTTGTCCGCCGGCTAAAGGGATAATTTTTTCATAGAAGGTCTTTATGGAATTTTTTTTGCCAATGACTTCATTAAAAAATTTAGCTTTTTTGCCCAACAAATTTTCTTCCGGAACATCCGGTATTTCAAGTACGGCTTGAAAAAGAATGTTTCCGTCTTCGGTTACTTTTTTATAATGATAGTCCGTAATGCCTTCTCCCCTATTGTGTTGCTCTAACTTGTATATTTTTTTTCCGGGTGTATCATTTGTGCAAGTCACTACCATGATCATGGCATGATGATTCGAAGAGCAGACAAAAAATGCTATGCTTTCTCCGGTTTTTAGGGATTTCACCTTTTTCTTAGTTTTTCGGACAGAAAATAGGAAATTATTATGAAGAGAGTCTGCATAAGCAAATGCTTTTCCTATTGTCAAAGCAGCGGGTGAGTTTATCGTGGTAAGAAAGCCTTTCATATACGCGATGGATTTATCGATACGAGATCCGGATAAGGTTCCTTGACTCATGTGTTCTACCGTCATATATGCGGAAAATTTAAGTTCATTTGTTATTGAACAAAAGAAAAAGCCGATGATTCGGCGTATGAGGGCTAAAAGACCTGTTTTTGGATTGCCGGCGCTGATTTCTTTGAATTGTTTTTGATATTTGCTATAGAGAGTGTTGGGGACTCCAATCTTGGAATCGGATGAGTCCGATATCGGCAAAACATTTGAAGAAAATGTCCGGTCCGGGATCATTATAAATTATTTCCATATTAAATCTTAATAACATAGAAATTATATAATAATTATTTAAAGATTCGATTAATTTCAAATAATCAAAATAAAAATATAAACCATTCACATACAGTTACTTATGAAAACAGTTTATTCCCTCATCTGATGATGAGTGGGATCGGAATGCTATTTTGCCCTGATGAATCGGTTGCCACAATTGTATATGAAGAAACGGAGCTTTTTGAATTGAGACAGGCCACAAAAATTAAGGGGGATCCTGCCGAAATTCGTTCCACTGCATTTCCGTTTTTAAAAATTACATAAGAAACTACATCTACAGTAGGACTTGGATCCCAAGTAGCTGTAAGACCAAATTCTGTTTTGTTTAAAAATTTGTTCTTTTTCAATGTACCTCTGAAATTAGAAGGGGGCAGCGGCGCGGTCGGAGTCGTGATGTAAGTGTATTGACCGGCGATCACTATGGGTGTAGTTCCAAAAGGAGTAACTACCCGAACATCCACAGTTCCTGTTCCCGGAGGAATAGTAACCGAGACGGTATTATCTGAATGCACGACAACGTTTGTTGCAGGTACCGCCCCGAAAAATACAAGAGTATTGCTGCTGATAAAATTTGCACCGTTAATCAAAAGGGTGCCTCCTCCTGTCGGCGGACCGAACGGAGGATTAATATTAATCAGAATAGGGGGTAAAGGGATAATATAATCCAAGACCAGCCCGAGAGTCGCGTCGTTATGCTTATCAAAGATTTTGGTCAGAATCTGATTGAATTCAGCAAATGTGATATGGCCGGAAACTAATCCGTCAAAAGACACATTAGAGGTAGAGGGCCAAATATCGTTCGGAGCTGTAATTTCCTGAATATAATAACCGGTAGTTCCCGTGAAAGAATCGGCATTCATGGTAACAACAGGTCCTGTAATAGTATTTCCTTGTACAATCAGTCCGGCTGCCCCGTTAATAAATTGGTTATTAGCCATTTGATATATGTCGTTAAGATTGCTCATCAGATAAATACCGGAATTCACGTTATCGGTGACGATATTGTCTGTGATTGTCGTCGTGACAATGGTCAAAATATCCGGATTCGCTACGGTAATTCCGGCATCATTATTCGTGTTGCAGGTGTTGCCGGAGATTGTTAAATTGTCGCCTACATCAAAACAGTAGATCCCTTCATCATTGTTGTTTACCGTGTTGTCTGAAATTGTGAGGCCGACAGCATCAAAAGCCAGGATACCGACGCTGCTTGTAGTACTGCCGATCATATTTGTAACGGTATTATTGTGTATAAGGCCTGTTGCGCCGTCAAACAGTTCAATTCCATTGGCGTTAGCAGGAGAAAACGGAGTATTTCCTGTAACGGTATTTCCGCTTACGGTAAAGGTTAGACCCGGTCCGATTGTCAGAATTCCGGTTTTTTGAAAGTTGTCAATTGTGTTTCCTTGGACGGTGACGGTATTTGTTCCTGTATCATTTGCAACTAAAATACCATAGCCTTCCTGATAACCGATCGGATAGTTATTATCCTGAATATTGGTCACATGAACAGTAGAAATTATTCCCCCTGCGTTGTGGTAGCCGATACCTGTAAATCTTCGATCCGGTCCGGGAGGTGATCCCTGATTATCTCCGTCAACGGTAAGAGCTGAAATATTGACTGTGGCATTTTCTACCATAATGATAGGAACATATGTAGTGGGACCTGACGGACCTGTATAGGTAAATGAGTTCAATAAATTCACTGTTGCGGGTGAAAAGATGATGGTATTACCTATGCCCGCACCGACTAAATTTAAATTTTTGGAGACAATTTCAAATTCCTGGGTATAAGTACCTGCTCCGAATTGGATTGTGTCTCCCGAATTGGCGCCGTTGATGACGGTTTGGATATTGTCAACGGGGGTGACAGGAATGACTGCCCCCCGGAGGTCTGCTGAAAAAAACAAAGAAAGGCATATAATTATAAAACAATTAATAAAATGCTTTCTTAAGCCCCGTGGATTAATTATTTTTGTCATTTTTTTACCTTTCTCTATTTGAAACTTAATTTATTATTCTATTGTAATTTTCAGGTGTTCACTTTTTTGGTGATCTGCATTCACAGCTGCTATTTTATAATGCTTAGCATCACTTCTTATAGCAAGATCTGTTACATAAACCAAAGGAGCATCTGCTGAAATCCTTGCGACTTCATTTCCTTGAAAATAAATTACATAATGAGTAATGAACGGTGAGGTGCTTGCCTCCCATTTAGCTTCAAGGATAAATCCTGTAGGCTGTAAAAATGAATCTGCTCTGACCATCCCTACAAAATTTGCAGGAGCAATCGGTGTTGCCAACGGAATAAAATCCAGGACAAGCCCTAATGACATATCGTTATGTGCATCGTAAATTTTCGCCAAAATTTCTTCAAATTGCGCATGTGTAATGCTTCCTGAGATCAATCCGTCAAAAGACACATTTGAAGTGGAGGGCCAAATATCGTTAGGAGCTGCAATTTCCTGAATATAGTAACCTGCAGTTCCTGTGAATGAATCTCCGTCCATTGTGACAACGGGACCTGTTATACCGGATCCTTCTACAATCAGTCCGGCTTCTCCGTTAACAAAATTGTTATTTGCTAAAGAAACGGTATCATTGACTGCGCTATATAGATAGATGCCTGCGTTGACATTATCCGTAACTGTATTACCGATTATGTTACTGCTGACAACACCGGAGGTATCGGAATTATAGATGGTAATTCCCGCATCATTATTGTCGCTGCTTGTGTTTGCAGAAATTGTTAAATTATCGCCGCAATCAAAACAATAGATTCCTTCATCACTTGCGGAGATCGTATTATTTGTTATGGTAAGATTTACCGCATCGAAAGCGAGGAGTGCACAGCTTGCGGCACTTGAACCGATTAGGTTAGTCACCGTATTATTTTGTACAACTCCTGTTGCGCCGTCGTAGAGCTCTATACCGTTAGCGTTAGCCGGAGAGGCAGGCGTATTCCCTGTTACGGTATTTCCTTCCACATTGAAGGTAAGATTTGCTCCGATGGTTAGAATACCGGACTTTTGAAAATTGTCTACCGTGCAATTTTCGATAGTAATTGCGTTTGTACCTGAATCTCCTACGGCTAAAATTCCATACCCTTCCTGATAACCTATCGGGTAAGAAGAGTCCTGAATATTTGTCACATAAACATTGGATACTGTTCCGCCGGAGTTGTGGTAGCCTATTCCCGCAAAGCGCGGTGCGCTGCCGATATCTCCCTGATTATTTCCGTCTACGGTGATATTTTGAATGTTCACCGTAGAATTTTCCACCATTATGATAGGCCGGTAGACAGTTCCGTCAGCGGCATAGGTAAATGTATTGATCAGGCCGGTTGAGGAAGGAGATTGAATGATCGTGGATCCGATACCGGCCCCGACGATATTTAAATTGATAGAGTTAATTTCAAATTCCTGAACATAAGTACCCGCCAAAATTTGGATGGTATCTCCGCAGGATGCTCCGTCAATAGCGGCTTGAATATCATCACCCGGATGAACAATGATCGTCGCTCCGTTAAGGTTGCCTAAAAAAAAGGCAAAAAAACCAATAAAGCCTATAGTGTAGTCCCTAAAAGACTTTGTAGTTCCGGTAATACTGAATGAAGTTATTCTTGTCATTTTACACCTATTTTTGCGCATTTTGAATATAATAAAACCTTTGTATAGCTTTTTCAAGACAACTTTGTCAAATAAATTATTTATAATTTACCTTTATTTCTCATGTCACACGGAAAGCTTGGATTAAAATTATTTTCTATTGACCTCATTAAAATAAAAATTTAGCATTATAGGATAATCCACAAGAGGAGTTTGCATTGTTTATATTGGTCGGAGAAAAGCAATTAGATCATTACAAAGAATTTATTATCAGGGCCGATCAAAAATTGCATGAACAAATTGCAGAAGAGGTTATGGCGAGGTTGCCCGATCATAAAGCCATTCATATACTTGATTTGGGAGCGGGTCAGGGAGCTTTAAGTCAACGTCTGCATGATGCAGGCTATACCATTACTGCCGTTGATGAAAATCCGGACGATTTCCGGAGTAAAGATGTTCATTTTCATCACATCGACTTCAACAAGTCGACGCAGGTTGCGGAATTTTGTGAAAAACATGTCAATCATTTCGATGCAGTCCTGGGGATTGAAGTAATTGAGCATGTAGAAAATCCGTGGGAATACGTTCGTTTAATGAAGAGCATTTTGAAGCCCGGCGGTTTTATCTTTTTGTCTACTCCGAATGTCACATCGTGGCTTTCCCGTCTTACTTTTCTAATTCGGGGACAGTTCCATCAATTTTACGATGTAGATCTTTCCTATGGACACATAGCTCCCATCACGGAATGGGAGTTAAAAATGATTTTACGGAGAGAAGGATTTACTAATATCAGTGTAAAACCCGGTGGGACTTTGCCGTTAATTTGGCTGAGAAAATCGATTAAATGGATGATTTTCAACGGCATCGGGTTATTATTGCGACCTTTTATGCGCAAGGGCACTAAAGAGGGATGGTGTTTAATTTTTTCTGCGCAAAAAGAGTAGTGTGTAATTTTTTCTCGCGTTTTTTACTGTTATAGCGGTAAAACTAACAGTTTAGAAGATGTATGGAAAATCAAACTGCTGCATCATTCGTTTTCATAGAAAAAAAAGCGGTTTAACACAAGCCGAGGTGGGATATCTTGCGGGATTAGATAAATTTCAGAAGGAAATCGATGAAAAGAGCTAAAATATTTTCAAGTCAAATTTGATTCAATTATATTGACTATTTTTATATTTTTTGTGATATATTCTCCTCATATAAAAAATTATAAGAGAGTCATCTATGTCATCAGTGTATTGTCCATGTGTATGTGGGAGTGATAAAAAATTCAAATTTTGTTGCTTACCGACTATTAAAAAAGGCGAAATGATCCCCTATACATCCGGGTGTTCTAAATTTCCGATTTATCAATGTAAAGTTTCAGTTGATTGGGAGAGCACCGGCCTTGCTCCTGTGGTGGTGATTAGAGAAATGGGTCACGGTTCATACGCTTTAATTAGTTATTTAGTCGATTTCTATTGTTTAGGTGTCAAAGATACCGATATAAAAATCGGAATAAATAAACTAGCTTTAAATGACATCTATCCGAGGTTTCATTTAACTGACATATCGTATGAAGATGCTCGGAGCATGATTCTCGGAGCAGTTGATTTTGCAAAAAATATTGATAGAAATCCTCATTCAAGCTGGTTTGGGATACCCTCCTCTTTTATTGAAGCGAATGAACCGTATCAGCAAAAATTCACGTTCGGAAAAGACGGTGTACCTTTATACATTTCAGGACCATATGATGAAGAATATTGTGACACAGCTACTTTATTGGAGAAGGTCTGTAGTAATAGCGGAGATTTCATAGTAAATATTTTTCCCGCTTAAACAACTGATAGTTATTCCGGTATGTTCAGAGGAATTTAATTCGCGCAGCGTTTGGAGTGCGGTGACTTGTCACCGCTTTGCCCTCGACTCGACTTGTCGAGGCGTTTTAAGCAATGTTTGTGTTTATAGATATTCAGAAATTCATTCAAATATTAGTCTTTATATTTTTAAAAACGCATCGACAAGTCGATGCGAGGACAAAGCGGTGACAAGTCACCGCACTCCAAACGGTCCGACCCAATGACATGGTGTACACTATGTCCTTGGGTTAAAGTGTACACCATGTCATTGGGTCGGACCGGGTCAGGAAACGTTTTCTTTTTCGCAACCGCTTAACAATAGATGTTATGAAGAAAATCTTCATCAGGAAATAAATCTATATCCTAATACCACGGTGAAAGTGAAAGGAAATGTTGCTACCGGTAGTTACAATGCTCTCTATCCAAGTGCATTCTGCGCCAATAGCTATACTTTTCAAACTTGGAAACCGGAACTTGCGAAAGTTCCGGAAGTATCTTTTTTATATGATTCTTATTTTAAGAATTCCGCTCTTACCTCCTTTATTCCTGCATAAAAATTCGATTGCATTTCGATCTTTCACGACTATTTTGTAGTTTTTAAAAAAAGTGCGGCTTCTTTGTAGAAAATCTTGTATCTCCGTGTTTTTCAAACTATTTCCTATTTTTTATAAACTACTTTTTAGTTTAAAATATGCGATTTCTCTCATTTTTTTTATTGAAATAAGGAAAAAATAGGGATAAAATCCATAATTTCATAAAAAAATGAAAGAATAGAGGGAAAATTGATGATTATTCGTCATGACAAGACCTTGGAAGAATTGCAGGAACTCTATGCATCGCCGCTATTGGAACTCATTGCAAAATCGAATATCGTGCACAACCGATTTCATGATCCCGGAGAAATCCAGGTTTGCAGCCTCATTTCTATTAAGACAGGAGGTTGCCCTGAAGACTGCAAGTATTGCGCCCAATCATCCCGCTATCAAACATCGATTTCTGCACAACCCATGATGCAATATGAAGAGGTCATCAGCGAAGCAAAAAAAGCCGTTGAACGGGGAGCTACACGCGTTTGTTTAGGAGCAGCTTGGAGAGAGGTGAGGGACAGTAAACAATTTGATGAAATTCTGCGCATGATCAAAGGAATCACCGCTCTCGGAATAGAGGTGTGTTGCACGTTGGGTATGATCAAAGACCACCAAGCCGAAAAACTTAAAGAGGCGGGACTTTATGCTTATAACCATAATCTCGACACCTCTGAAAATTTCTATAAAACCATTATCACCACAAGAACCTTCAAAGACCGATTGAACACCCTTGACATCATAGAAAAAGCCAATATCAGCGTTTGTTCCGGGGGTATTTTGGGAATGGGAGAAACTATTCACGATAGACTCGAGTTGCTGCTTACCTTATCCCGGCGAAATCCCCATCCCGAATCCGTTCCCATCAATCGATTGACTCAGATTCCCGGAACACCGTTGGAAGAGCAGCCTCATATTTCAGGATGGGAGATGATTCGTGCAATTGCCGTCGCAAGAATTGTATTGCCCAAAACAATGATCCGACTATCGGCCGGCCGGATTGAAATGACCTGCGAAGAGCAAGCCCTATGTTTTTTAGCCGGAGCCAATTCCATTTTTGCAGGAGAAAAGCTGCTGACCGTAGCGAACACCCCGATTGACAGAGACGACCGGATGTTTCGAATCCTCGGACTGAGAAAAAGGCCCGCTTTTGTGAAAGGAGGGAAATATGATCTTGTCTCTTGAAGAGAAATTGCAAAAAAGGGAAGCCGGAGGAAATTTGAGGGGATTACAGCTCCGGAAAAATCTCATCGATTTTTCTTCCAACGATTACTTAGGTATAGGGAGATCACCTAAATTTGCCGCCGGTATTTTGGAAGAGTGCGGACGCCGAGTTGAATCCTGTTTATTCGGATCGACAGGATCAAGACTTCTCACAGGTAATACTTTGTATGCAGAAGAGTTGGAAAAAAGCATAGCTTTATTTCACGGGTATGAGACAGGCCTTATTTTTAACTGCGGCTATATGGCAAATATCGGATTGCTTTCGACCGTTGCCGGAGACAGAGACATTATTTTCTACGATTCGGAGGTCCATGCATCGATTCGTGAGGGAATTCGATTAAGTACATCCAAGGCATTCCCTTTTAGGCATAATGATATAGAGCATCTTGAAAATCGGTTGAAAAAAAATTCCTGCAGAGGAAATCAATTCATCAGTGTAGAATCAATTTATTCTACAGACGGATCGGTATCGCCGCTTCCTGAAATTTGCCGTTTGGCAAAAAAATACGGAGCACGGGTCCTTGTAGATGAAGCCCATGCGGTAGGGGTGTCAGGTATCTTAGGGAAAGGACTTGTAGACGAATATAATCTTTCATCAGAGGTGTTTGCTCAAGTGAATACTTTTGGAAAGGCTTTAGGAGCACACGGAGCGATTGTATTAGGAGGTCCGTTGTTAAAAAAAAGCCTCATTAATTTTGCAAATTCATATATTTATACGACAGCTCTTCCTTTACATTCACTTATCGCAATTCAATCCGGTTATCATCTGTTTCCCCGACTTGAAAACGAGAGGATTCAGCTCAAAAAAAATATTTCTATTTTTAGAAATTTGTTTCCTAATTCATCTTCAACGCATATTCAGGCTATCCGGATCAAAGGAAATGAAAAAGTCAAAAAGGCTTCTCAAAAATTACTATATGCCGGATTTGATATTCGTCCGTTAACGAGTCCTACAGTACGCAGAGGACATGAAATATTGCGTATTTCGTTGCATGCATTCAATACCGAATCCGAATTGATTCGATTATTTCAAGAAATTGGATCTATAAAGGAGATGAATTTTGAATAAAATCATCATAGCAGGAGCAGGGACCGATCAAGGTAAAACAATTGTATCAGCTATTTTTACAACGCTTTTGCAGGGAGACTATTGGAAACCCGTGCAATCCGGCGGAGAAGAAAATTTCGATTCCGATACCGTAAAAAAATTGATCGATCCGGAGAAACATTGTATTTACCCGTCGGCGTATTGTTTAAAAGCTCCTTTATCTCCCCACCATGCAGCACGATTGGAAAATATTACGATTGATATAACCCGTATTATTCCTCCGAAAACCTCCCGACCGCTGATTATAGAAGGGGTAGGAGGAGTGTTGGTTCCTCTGACAAAAAAAAATCTGACTATCGATTTATTTGTAGCATGGAATGCCAAATGGATTATTGTTTCGAGGCATTACGTCGGGAGCATAAACCATACATTACTTACTATCAATGAGTTACAAAAACGAAATATTTCAATTGCAGGCATCATATTCAACGGAGAATTTAATCCGGACAGTGAAGCTGCAATTTTAGAATTTTCCCAACTTCCCGTTTTAGGAAGATTGCTTCCGGAAACAATGATTACTCCCAAAATAATCCAAAGGTATGCAAAACAATGGACTCGACCGACTCTATAATTGAAAAAGATCGCGCCTATATTTGGCATCCTTTTACACAAATGCAAACGGCCCGGCCGCCTATCCCTATTGTTAGAGGAGAGGGTGTCTATCTTTATAGTGAAGACGGACGTCGTTATTTAGACGGAATTTCTTCCTGGTGGGTGAATCTTCACGGACATTCTCATCCTTATATTGTAGAAAAAATTGCAGCACAGGCAGCACAATTGGAGCATGTGATCTTTGCCGATTTTACTCATTCTCCCGCTGCAGAACTCGCCTCTCGCCTCATTGCCATCCTCCCCGGAGCTATGTCAAAAATATTTTATTCCGATAACGGAGCGACCTCCGTAGAAATAGCGCTAAAAATAGCTCTGCAATATTGGTATAATAAAAATCCTAAGACCGTTAAAAGCAAAATCATTTGTTTTAAAAACGGTTATCACGGAGATACTTTCGGCGCGATGTCTGTATCCGGAAAAAATGACTTCAACAGGCCCTTTCAAAAACATCTCTTTGAAACAGAATTGATTGATCCGCCGTTAAAAGGACAAGAAGAACATTCTTTATCACAACTTAAAGCGATTATAAACAAAGGAACTTCAGCCTGCTTTATTTTTGAACCGCTTATACTCGGATCGGCCGGCATGATTATCTACCCACCGGAAGGATTAAATGAACTCATCAGATATTGCAGAGAGCACAATGTGCTGACAATTGCAGATGAAGTGATGACAGGATTCGGCAGGACAGGAACGCTTTTTGCCTGCAGTCAGTTGGAAGAAAAACCGGATATATTCTGCCTTTCTAAAGGATTGACAGGTGGATTTCTACCTTTAGGAGTTACCGGTTGCACAGAAAAAATTTATGATGCCTTTCTCGGACCCGAATTGCAGACCGCTTTTTTACACGGACATTCCTATACCGGAAATCCCATAGCCTGTTGCTGTGCTCTTGCAAGCCTGGATCTCTTATTGAAAGAAACCTGTATACAACAAAGAAAAATGATCGCAGAGCATCACAAAAAATTTTGTCAAATAGTAAAAGCTCATCAAAAATTGAAAAGATGCGAAAGTTTAGGAACTATTTTGGCCTTGGAATCTAAGACAAATAATTCCTCTTATTTTCAATCGATCCGAGACCGGCTATATCATTTTTTTTTAAGTAAAGAGATCCTCCTTCGCCCTTTAGGCAATGTATTATATGTAATGCCCCCTTATTGCATCACATCTCAAGAACTCACTTTTATTTATGATCAAATTATTTTAACCCTTGAGGAAATATTATGAGCGGATTTATTTCGTTTTCCGATTCTATTAAACAATTTCTTACTGTAATAGTCCCTTCACCCGATCTGCATGCCAAATGGCTCAATACCCTTTCTTATATGGAAAATTCCGGAGCCCGAAAAATTGCCGCTTGCGAACATCCGACCTTGGTAAAAGAAGAGGTGCTAAAACATGCAGCCGAAGAATTTCGTCATGCCCATTATCTAAAGAAACAGATAAAAAGAGTTATCTCTCATACTCCGGACACCTATGCGAATCCGTTTATACTGGGCGGAACAGCAACCTTACATTATTTATCCTCTCTCGATTTACAGACTTGCCGGTATCTTAAATCAGCCGGATTTAATAAAAGCGCAATTAAAGAGATCGCCTACCTTCTCGTCACCTACGCGATTGAATTACGGGCCGAAGAAATGTATCCGATTTACCATGAAATTTTAAAAAAATACGGATCCAAAGTGACTATCAAATCGATCCTGCTCGAAGAAAAAGAACACCTCAGAGAGATGCATGAGGGAATTAATAAACTCTCATCAGGTTTTTTACATGCCAAAAAAATATGCACTTTAGAGGGGGATCTTTGTAAAAAATGGATTCTTTCTATAAACCGGTCGTTATTAATTTAACCCGTTTATTTTAGTTTAAGCGGCATTTTCCAATTTCGGCTCTGCCTTCATAGGTGTAAATCTTGAATAAAATTCAATTCCTCTATTCAAATCCTTGCACGCTAAATCGAACCTCTTTATTTCTGTTTTTGCATCAGCTATTTCGGTTTCATACTTAGATTGAACTTTCAGTGTTATATTATTCTGATTCAAAAGGAGCATATCAGTTTTGGTATTGATATATCTCGTATTTGCGTTCACTTTATTCAGCAAATTCATTTGCAAGTTCTCCGAATTCTGAAAAAATGTGCTGTATGAGGAAAATGCAGCTTCGATTTTCTTTTGGTATCTCCCGATTTTTTCTTTCAATCTCTGAATTTTTCCGAATCCTTCAAATATCGGCAACAGAGGATTGAAAAATGGAAACATATCCACGTTTTTTTTGTTTGAAAAGTTAAATGATAACTGAGAACGGTGGTAGAATTCTACGTTTATCATACTTAACACAATACAAATTAAGGGAGGAACTCCTACCACAAAAACCGGAACTGTACCAAGTATTACTATTCCCAAAGCCAAAATAAGAGGAGACAGACTTGCAAGACAAGCAACGCCCCCCGCCATTAGTAAAATACCTAAAGCGACAACAGCAACAATCAGAGATAGCTGTAATAAATTAGAAATAATTCCGATTGTTTTATCTCTGATAGGATTTTTTTCTGCATCTTTAAGAGCCTTCACAAGGCAAACTAATTTTTTTGCTTTTTTATTTATTTTCATATTTAAATCGGGGACATTCGATCCCGTTTTTTCAAAAATTTCCTTTGTATCACGATTAAATATAGGGATTTCGCCGATGACTATTTCCTGATTGTTAACCAAAATAGTCTCTTCATTTAAAGGGGTTTGGTTTGAATTTATTATAGTCATAGGATTTTCTTTTTAAAATTAATAATTCTTAACTATACATAAAAAATATTAATTATTGATTAAGTATACTAAAATATATTAAAAAGATGGAATTATTTTTTAATTATAAAAAGATCCGAGCCCGAGTTTGAATTCCTCTTAGTTGGAAATGATAAGAATTTCGTCCCATTTTGTAGTGTAGCGAGGTGATTTATCATTTTGTTTCATTTGCCACGGTTTTGCAAAGCCCTCTGCAGCAAATTGAATCGCTTTTTTTTTGTAGGAACCGTTGATGCTATCGATAAGGTTCATCATTTTTTTGTGGTCCTCTCCCATGTTGGCTTTAGAAAAAAGATCCGGTTGATAACATTTTTCGGAAATAAGACCGCCTAAAATGACTCCGCATTTCCTATAGGCAGATTTTTCACAATATATTTGATTGAGAGCTGCCTTGGCATATTCAATGAGAGCCGGACTGTAGGAAGTCGGTTTAAGCGTTATTTTGTTTTTATAGATATTCAGAAATTCGTTCATATATTACTTCTCTAAGTTTTTAAAAACGCATCGACAAGTCGATGCGAGGCCAAAGCGGTGACGAGTCACTGCACTCCAAACCGCTGCGCGAGTTTAAATTTTTGTTAACCTAAATAATTAACTATTAATTATTTATAGAAACCTATTGTCTAGCATTACCCGGGTCAGGTTATTGCAAGTTGTGATAAATATATCGGTGAAGGCGATTGAGTAAATCTTGACTTTCTTGCAATTCATAAGTAATGATATGTTCATCAAATTTATCTGAATCTATGATTTGTAAAATTTCTTCAAGAGAATATAAATTAGCTTTCTTATAATGAGTCCATATGGCATATCCTCGAATATACCCTTCAATTTTAGACGCCTCAGCCAAATCATTATTCTTTAAAATCTTTAAATCATCATCAAAATCAAAAGACGGGATTGAGACAGGTAGAGGGGCTTCACTGTCTTGATGAAATGAAATTAGTTCTACACGTGCTTTAAGATAAATTCCTTTATCCAATAAAGTATAAATGCCATAACCCATAGAAGGGTGAATGAATAGTTCTCTTATTTCCCCTCTTTTCATACCTTGCATCCCCAAAACAAACCCGGAAATTGCATTATTTAAGTTTATCTCCAACGGTTGATTTTTTTTCCATGTATCAATAATAGGCAAAGAATTTGGTGTTTCAATCTTACAATGAATTGTGACTTTTGTTGGATTATTTAACCCCTCTCCCAAACCTTCTTCTAAGCATTGATAATACAATTTTTTTGGGGTAATACATTTTAGGTTTTTGTCTTGCTCTAATTTTAAAAAAAAGAGATCTGCTTGCTTAATATTATCCTGCGCACTCTTTAAAACTTTAAGCTTCCTATACAAACCCGGATCATCAAAACGCCTATTTAATTTTGCATCAGCATCTTTCATACCGGAAATGAGGCCTTGCAAAAAGTCATCATCCTCACTTTGAGTGCTATCTAAAATATTCATCGCAACAATTGAGGGTAATAATTTTAAATCCGCCTCAGTAAAAACATTGTTCGTATTGCCTGAAGAATTTAAATTTATTTCTATTTTCTCATCAGGAAAAATCATTTGCAGGACATCTTTGAGAAAGTTCTTAGAGGAAAGTAATGAAGTAATTTCCTGTTGAGTTTTTTCTAAATCATTAATTAATGAAACTGTTTCTTTATCTTTATTTAATTTGCCAAAAATAAAGTAAGGGCGATTTTGGGATAATTGTGTAGAGGATACATCCATACGGCTTATCAAATCATTTATTTCGTCTTTAGTTGAAGAATATGAAAAACTTGGTTGTAAATGAAGTGCTGACGGATTATTAGAAGGGCGTATAAACAATATAATCTCTTTAAAAAAGTTATTCATTTTTTTGTTTTCTAATAATCCGGTTTTCAAAGGAGGGTGTTCAGTAGATTGCAAAGACTCTTGTAGAAGTTCTACACGGCTTCCATACAAGGAATTTTGCGTTCCAAATCCTAGGATAATTCCAATAAGTACTTTATTACTTTTTAAGACTGAATGGAAAGTCTCATTTGGATCTATTAATTTGCTTAATAGTCCTTCAGGAGTTACCGAAGGGCCTAAAATATATTGAAATAAAATTATATTATCTTGAACAGTTTTCAAAAATAATTTTTTATTTATGAATAAAATGTGGAAATGATTTTTTACATCGCTATCTTCTTTATTTTTTACATGAATGATAATATTATTATGTATGGGTAAAATCTTTTTCCATTCCTCGGCCCCTGCCCGTAAATCTACAGTTTCTTTATGCCTTGCGTTTTCTCCATAGAATTGATCCACTACATAAAATCCATTGATACATACAGGTTTTTTATCAAAAAGAACATAACCGCCTTCTGATTCAAGCAGCATCGTTCGAAAAAATCGGTCCAACACAATAGTTTGATTTTGCCCGACTGTTACTCCGTGACAAAAGACAGAAAATATTAAAGCGATCGATAAAGAAATAGTTTTTAAGAACATGTTCCGGTGCCTTTTTATTAAATTACATTACCAAGGAGAATAACACTTACATCGAAAAAGACACCACCAATTAGCGCAACCGGCACAATCTTTATGATAAATTGGATGACCATTATGACATGTTGGTTCTTTTATAGGTCCTATTTCCGGATTTTTTTTAGTTTCAACATGGAAGCCATATTCATCGATCTCTACTTTCTTTAGAGGAATAAGCTCATGAGCTCCGATTAAAAAAAATCCGGTTTCAGAAATTAACAAATCACCGGGATTGACGTATAATTTTTGACTATTTCCTAGGTGATTTTCGATTGGAGGTAATGCGAGGGCACTATTTAAATAGAATGCAAAAAAAAATAAGATTACAGAAAAAAAAGTATGTTCGCTTCATAAAATAATTAATCTCCATAGTTTAAAAATATGTTTTCGAGCTTGTTCAAGAATTTTTCTTACCGGTTATCTTAATCACAAGATATGCTTTTGACAAGAAAATATTTTATTTTTCTAATTGCATGTCACCGATTCTTTCACACGTTACAAAAGGGGAAACTT
>Ga0206889_1024_pt1 | contig 34005 bp, 26 predicted proteins | sample Alteio_BWOrgHeat_57_FD_153245 | JGI IMG/M metagenome (GOLD analysis project Ga0206889, IMG submission 153245) | Enriched cells from forest soil in Barre Woods Harvard Forest LTER site, Petersham, Massachusetts, United States - Alteio_BWOrgHeat_Nextera5 ... | reverse complement strand
ATCATCAGAATTTACACCGGATTTTTAATGAAAAATCTACCCGGTTGGGGTTGGGTTATTTTCAGCGGTGTTGCTTCTTTATTTCTTGCCGGCTTGATTTGGAGTACATTTCCTCAAGGTGCGGATCGCATTTTAGGGTTGTTGGTGGGAATCAATATGTTGATTTTTGGATTTACCCGTTTAATTCTTTTGCCTCCGCCTTCCGATAAAGCATAAACAAAGACAATTTTTAAGAGTCAAATGTTAGATTTTCTGAAGGAAAATATTCCTTTTGTTCTGTAGCGCCCGGCTCTGTTCGTCCTGCTGCCGCAGCGACGATGGAGGTGACCCATGAGTAACAATCTTCAAGTCTGACATTTTCCCGGAGATTGTGCATTCGATCGAATTTTTCATTATCGGGCATATTGAGTGCGTAGTTGATTGCATCGGCGATGCCTTCAATATCGAACGGATTAATGAGGAGCACATCATTTTTAAGTTGGGCGGCGGCTCCGGCAAACTCACTTAGAATGACAACTCCGGATTCATCGACGTTGGAGGCGATGTATTCTTTAACCACAAGGTTCATTCCGTCTTTCAGAGGGGCGACTAAAATAACATCGGCGGCTCTGTAATAGGATACCAATAAGTCTCTGGAGATTGCCTGAAATTGATAATGAATCGGTATCCATCCCATGTGTGAATATTCGCTGTTGATTTCGCTCACCTCTCTATCGATCATAGATTTCAGTTCCTGATATTCTTTAATATGGATGCGACTGGGAACGACCTGTTGAATAAAGGTGACTTTTCCGTGCATTTCCGGATATCTCTTTAAAAAATTTCTAATCCCATCGAGTCGATATGGAATTCCTTTAGTGTAATCCAGTCGATCGACACTAAACACAATTTTCCCGTGAGGAAGAAGACCTTTAATTTTTAACATTTCATCAAACACATTTTTCTTGAAGGCTGTGTTTTCGAAGTCCTTGTAATCCAATCCAATAGGAAAAGCACCTACATAAATATTCCGTTTATCCGTTTCGATATTGAAATGATTTTCCACATCGGTAATGTTCGCATCCGGACATAAAGCTCTTAGGCAATCCAAGAAATTACGTTCGTCTCTTTTCGTTTGAAATCCTATAAAATCAAAACAAAGCATCGCCCGTAAAATTTCAAACCGCCATGGGATTTTTAAAAAAATATCTAAAGGGGCAAAAGGGATATGCAAAAAAAAGATGAGGCGGGATTTAACTCCGAGGGTTCTTAATTCCTGTCCTAACAGAAGAAGTTGATAATCATGCACCCAAACAAAATCGGTTTCTTTCACTTGCGACGCTGTGACTTTGGCAAATTTTCTGTTTACCAGTTTATAGGCTTTCCAAAATTCCGGAACAAAATGGCATTCGGTTTGAAGATCATGAAAGAGCGGCCAAATGATTGCGTTGGAAAATCCTTCGTAATACAGATCTACTTCCGAACGGCTGAGTAATACGGCAGAAAAATCGTAGCCTTCTTTATTTTTATAATTGGTAAGAATCCTATTGATTTCTTCTTCAGGAACATCGGCATGTCCGGGCCATCCGATCCAGAGTCCACCGTGATATTTAAGGAGAGGTTCCATTACCGTGACCAGTCCGCCGGAGGCTGAAACGACTTTGGGAGTTCCGGTATCGGATTCCAAAACTATGGGCAAACGATTGGAAACTACGACAAGTCGTTGACCGTGTAGAATATCGGGGATAGCGTCCATGAATAATAAAACTCTTTGTTGTTATATTATTTTGATAACAACAAAGAGTCTTTTTTAAAAGTATATTCGAATTAATTAAAAACAGGGTTATGCTAACAACTGCACTAATTGCCCTAAATTTCCGTCAGGGTCACAAAACAGCTGCATTTTTACATGCCCCGGAATGACTTGGATATCGCCTAACAATTTTACCCCTTTTTCATCCAGCTCTTTACGTGATGCTTCGATGTCATCGACAGTAAAAGTAAGAACCGCATTTTTTCCCGGCGCATGGGGAGTAGCTTCTTTTTCAGCAGATTCCGCGCAGGAAGTGCCGCCTAATCCGATCATTGCTCCATCTTCACCTTGCAGTTCCGCCCATTCAAATTCAGGGTGAACAGGAGAGGTCAGGGTAAGGCCCAGAACTTCTGTATAAAATTTTAATGATTTTTGAAAATCACTAGCCATAATCCAAGCTAAATTCATTCCTTTATTTTTCATTACTGACTCCTTTTAGTATGTAAAGCTTTGATATTCATAAGAATAATAAAATTCGAACGAATATATCACAAGAGATATCAAAGAGATTTACTCAGTAAGAGATCGTTCATGATAAAGCCCGACAAATTCGGTGATGATCTCCTTCACCGATTCTATTTTGTGAATTCCTTCCACACTTTTTCCCGCCTGCCAATAGTCTTTTGTCGAATAACCCGAAAGGCTGATTTTTTTAAGATTTTTTATTGCTTTCCATGCGTACCACAAACGCATATATTTTTTTGTAAAACGATTCCGTAAAAGAAATCGAGCACCCGCTCCCGACTTCGTCCCGATTTTTTCTACGTACGGAGTTTTAATCACCGATAACGGAATTCCCGTCACCCGCTCTGTCAATACAATATCTTTTTCTCCGGCTTGTATGATTGCCTCTTTGTACTCACTCTTTTCACTGCATTCTTTCGTCGCAATAAATCGGGTCCCCATTTGTACACCTGCATATCCGATTTTAAGAGCCTTTACAAAATCTTCCGGCTTCCCGACTCCCCCTGCGCAAATCAAAGGAACACCTAAATCATACATTTCTTCAAAAAGTTCTTCCGGTGAACGGGTTCCCGCATGTCCTCCGGCTCTGTTATTTACGCATATAATCCCGTCTACACCATATTGCAGCGCTTTTAAAGCCCATTTTCTTTCCGTAGCATCATGATATATAACTCCTCCGTGCTTTTTCACTTTTTCGACAACCCACGCCGGATTCCCTAAAGCAGTGATAAAAAATCGACATCCCTCTTCCAAAGCAATGTCAACGGCTTCTTGCATACGTTTTTCATAAACCTCCGAAGATTTTTCTACGATAATATTCATTCCGAACGGTTTATCGGTCAGACTTTTTATATATTTTAACCCCTCTCTCATCTCATAACCGTGTACATAGGTCAAAGAGAGCGGTTGTACAATTCCGAGTCCTCCGGATTCCGAAACTGCTGCGACAAGTTCAGGATTACTGCAGGGATACATAGCCCCGCAAATGATAGGATATCGGATACCTGCCCGTCGTGTAAATAAAGTGGTGATTTCGTCCATGCCGTCTCTGTTGTAAGGGTTGATTTTTTATATCATTTATTGTGAGTTATTTGATAATATATAGGCCAATTTTCATACAAAATAAGGAAATCATTATGCCCTACACACCGATAGTCGGAACTTTAGGTTATATTCTTTCTCCCGATAAGCGCCGAGTGCTGTTGGTCCATCGTAACGGAAGAGAAGATGACGATCACATAGGAAAATACAACGGATTGGGCGGCAAGATGGAACCGAATGAAGATGTTCATTCCTGTATCCAAAGAGAGATTTTTGAAGAAGCCGGAATCATCTGCACTGAGGTGGTGTTGCGAGGGACGATCAATTGGACAGGTTTCGGTCCGAAAAAAGAAAGCTGGCTTGGATTTATTTTTAGAATTGAAAGTTACACAGGCGAGCCTTTTACAAAAAATGAAGAGGGAACATTGGAATGGGTGAATATAGAAGACATCACCCTGTTACCTATTTGGGAAGGGGATAAAAAATTCCTTCCTCTTGTTTTTGACGACAATCCCCGAATATTTCACGGTTACATGCCTTATGACGGAGAAACTTTTTTAGATTGGTCGTATGTTCGGTAGAAAAAGTTGGAGCAGGAAAAACTTCCTACTCCAAAACCTCTATAATCTTCCCAAAAGGAAAAGAATTAAAAGAATAATCAGTACAGTCCCTAACACGCCGCTTGGTCCATATCCCCAACCTGCGCTGTAAGGCCAGGTAGGAATGGCTCCGATTAATAACAAAATCAAAACTACAATAAGAATAGTATATAACATTACAGCCTCCTTTAGGCAATTGCATACTCAAGAAGAGAGAGTAACTCCCAATAGATACTTCCCCGCGATAGTTTCAAAGTAAGCGATCTTATTACACCTGTCAATTAAATTATTCAATCGAAATAAGATCTGATTAACCTATTAATTATGAAGCATTTATTAAAAACCTTTAAATAATTAGTTAACCGTGTTATCAAGGAATTATGAGAGCATGATAAAAAAGAGATCGGGGCTGTCATTCAATTCTGCAAAATCCGGACTATACACAACGCAGTATCCTGCTCATGTTTAAGCGCTTAACTATTGTCTATAAAACATAGTAGCGAAGAAACCATATTCAACGTGTAGCGTATTAGCTATGTCATCATTAAAAAGGGAGGAAATTATGTTTAATAAAAAATCTATCGGATTTTTATCCTGTATAATAGCATTAACTTGTGCATCTATCGCTCATGCTGATTACTTTCAGCAAGGAGCAACTCAAGACACTACAACCATGCGCCAAATGCAAAACGGCTCTATGCAAAACGGAAGAGTCCGGATGTCTGACCAACAATTAGCACAAGAAGTTCGCGATGAAATCAAAGCAGGTTGGTTCTCAAAAGGTTATGATCAAGTTAGTATTGAAGTGAACAACGGTGTTGTCGCTATTAAAGGAAGCGTTCCTACTTGGAGCGATAAAGCTAAACTGGAAAAGCAAATACGCAATATCGATGGCGTTATTACTTTAAACAGCCAACTTATTGTGCAGGAACCTATGTCAAAAAGCACTATGAAAGACATGCATAAATTTGCACAAGACACTTATGCAACTTCTGCTGATGACCAATTGAACAAAAAAATTCGCGATAACGTAAGCTCCGGCTGGGTTTGGGATAGTTATAAAGACGTTTCCTTAAACACTGCTAACGGTGTTGTTACTCTAAAAGGTACCGTTGCAAGCATGGATGATCAGAAAAAACTGATGGATGGTATCCAAAAAATTGACGGAGTAAAATCTGTGAAAAGCGAATTGATGATGAGTGATCGCTCTTAATTTTTTTAAACTATTATCAATCAATAACTTGGAGTTTATTATGAACATGAACAAAAATATGTTTGAAGGTAAATGGCACGAATACAAAGGTAAAGTGAAAGAAAAATGGGGCAAATTAACCGATAACGATTTAACTGAAATAGACGGTAAAAAAGAAGCTTTGCTAGGCAAACTTCAATCACGATACGGCTATGCCCAAGATAAAGCCGAAACTGAACTTGCCGCATTTGAAAAATCCTGCTGCTGCGATAAAGATAAATGCGCTCCGGGATCTTCTTCACACAAAAACAACAGATTCTAAGCAGAAAATTCAATCCAAGCTCTTCGGAGCTTGGATTTTTAACGGAGGTTTGTCATGGGAAGAATGTTTATTTTATGGCTTTTGGGAGTTCCCTTCTTAGTCATCATTCTCTTAAAAGTTTTTGGTATTATCTAACAATACTTTTTATGGATCGGATTTTGTATACACGAAATTCGATCCATAATTTTTTCTCTGTCTTTTCTTAAATTTCCCCTATAATCCTGCCTTTTATAAAGTTCTTATTCAACATATTGTAAATAAATATTTTTATATTTATTAATTACTATTACTAAAATAGATAATAATGTATTATTTAATTTATTTTTTTATTAAATATAAGGAAAAATCATGCAAACACAATCTCTTTCCGAAAAAGCTAATTCCCTTTATGAAGGGTATTTTCATCCTCTTGGAAATATAAATTTTAGTCAACGCTATAAGGGGGAAAAAGCCAAAGTTGTATTAATAGTAGCCTCCTATTTTACAGTTATCATTCCTGCCATGGTTATTGCCGTGTATGCCGCCATGCACCTTCTTTCATATTTAATAGGACGCTTTAAAAAAGCACCTCCTTCCGATTTAAATAATTTTCCCCCGCAAAAAGTTTTACTAAATAATACCCGGAAAAATCAAGGAATAAAACCTACAATCCCTACAAAAACCTTTCATCAAAGAGTCGTTTCTCAAAGAAAACCTACCTTCTTGGGCAATGCAAAGACAGTTGTCAGTAATACAACGAATTATCTGAGTAAAACAATTACAAACAATTATCCGAGCGATGAAACAATTCGTTCAGTAACTACTTTTTGGCACAAATGGTTTCAATGGGAATGATTATTATTAACCCTAATGCTGTGACTTGTCGCATACGCATTAAGTTAACATGAATTAAGTAACTGATAATTAGTTAGTTATATAAGATGTGATTGAATTCGCGCAGCGTTTGGAGTGCGGTGACTCGTCACCGATTTGCCCTCGCATCGACTTGTCGAGGCGTTTTAAGCGATATTTTATGTTTATAGATATTCAGAACTTCGTTCAAAGATTAATTCTCTAAGTTTTGGAAAGCGCATCGACAAGTCGATGCGAGGGCAAAGCGGTGACGAGTCACCGCACTCCAAACGCTGCGCGAATTATCATTTTCTTTACTCAATCACATCCGGTTTATAATTATCTTTGCATTTTCTTAATACAACCTTGCATAAAAATAAATATTTAAGAATAAATAATTACTATTAATAAATAGTTAACCGGTGTATAATTTTTTTTATTATTATATTAACAATAAGGAAAAATCATGACGGTCCTCTCACTTTCCGGAAAAGCCAACACTCTTTATAAAGCGTATTTTCACCCTCTTGCAGATGCTCCTTGTTTTAGTGAACGTAATAAAAAGGCAAAGGCAAAAGTCGTAGCGATAGTAACCTCCTATTTTACCATTATCATTCCGGCTATAGTTATTGCCGTATTCGCCGCCATGAAATTCCTTTCTTTAATAGGAGGATGCTTTAAAAATGCCCCTGCTCCTACCGCGAAAGATCTTTATGATTCAAGCGGAAACTTAAACCTAGCCCGTCTATACGAAAAAGACGAATACAACGAAATGTATGACAAAAAAAAAGCCCTTCATCATTATATTGTAGCTGCAGATAACCATAATGCGAAGGCACAATTACGACTTGCCAAAGCATATGAATGCGGTGAATTAGATTGCTCGCAAGACAAAAAAAAAGCGTTTAATTATTATCTTAAAGCTGCAGACCAAGGCCTCATGGATGCACAGCTCCGGCTTGCCAAAGCATATGAATTGGGTCAATTAGGTTGCCGGCAAGACCTGAAAAAAGCTCTTGAATATCATATTGAAGCAGCAAATTCTATAAAATATCCGGCTGAGGAGCGAGTTCGCCTTGCTCGAGCATATGAATTCGGTAATGACTTAGGCTGTGAAATAGATAATAAAAAGGCTCTTGATCATTACACTATAGCTGCTGCAAATCATTCCGGTGTGGCGCAAACTCGACTTGGTAAAGTATATGAATTCGGTGAATTAGGCTGTAGCAAAGATTTCGACAAAGCTAATACCTATCAGGGAAATAAAGTTACTTGAAGTTGCTTTTCCGGTCCTATCTTTGCACTTTCTTAATACCACCTTCACTACACAAAATAAATATTTTTAAATATAATAATTACTATTAATAATAGTACTTAATGATGTATAATTAGTTTATTAATATATTTAAACATAAGGGAAAATCATGACGGTCTCCTCTCTTTCCGGAAGAGCTAATACTTTTTATAACACGTATTTTCATCCTCTTGCAAAAATCCCTCCTTTTAGCGAACGCAATAAAACGGAAAAATTCAAAGTCATAGCAATAGTAGCCTCATATTTTACAGTTATCATTCCTGCCATGGTTATTGCCGTGTATGCCGCCATGCATCTTCTTTCTTATTTAGGACGTATTAAAAAAGCACCTCCTTCCGATTTAAATAATTTTTCAAAGCAAAAAACTTTAGCAGATAAGGGGAATGCCGTAGCGCAGTCTAAAGTCGGCGACATGTACAGGAAAGGAGACGGAGTAAAAAAAGATCTTGGCTCCGCAATTGCGTACTACACAAAAGCTGCGAAAAACAATGATGCGAACGCGCAATACCAACTTGCAAAATTGCATATAAATAATCTCGGATTACCAACAAATATCAAAATAGTTCTTACACACCTTGAAGCGGCAGCCAAACAAAATCATGGAAAAGCATTGATATGGTTAACCGGTCTACATAACTACGACCATAAAGTACAAATAGACGAACAAACAATGGAAAAATATCTCCCACAAGCGATTGCATACTTTACCGAGGCTGCTAAAAAAGATACGAAGGATTCGAAAGCCCTATTTATACTTGGATACCTTAATCGCGATCAATTGGATAAGAGTATGGAATATTTGATAAAAGCGGTGGCTTTGGGCAATATAGATGCCATGAAGCTGTTTGTGCATCTAAAAAGTACTGATGAAAAACGCCCTGATTATGATAAAAAAATCATTGAGATCCTAACTCCAAAAGCAAACTCCGGTCATCTAAAATCACAATTAACACTTGCAAAATACTATAATAGTTTATCAAATAGCGCAGAAGAAATTAAATATTACACCTTAGCTGCCAAACAAAACAATGTTGAAGCCCAACTTAAGCTTGAAAAATTATTACCTGTGGATGAATCTCACAATAAAAAAGCCTTGATATATGTAACTCAAGCTACAAAAGATCCTTATGATTCACGTGGAAACTTTCGACTAGCCATGCTATACAAAACCGGTCGTAGAGTGAAACAAGATACTCAAAAAGCCATTGAACATTATACTTTAGCTGCAACTAAACATAACGTGAAGGCACAACTCATACTTGCCGAAGAATATGAATTCGGAGATGATTTAGTTAGTGAAATAGATCTCAAAAAATCTATTGAATATTATGCTCTGGCTGCAGACCAAGGCGATTTGAATACACAACTCCGACTTGCCCGAGCATATGAATTGGGGGAATTAGGTTGTACAATAGATCTCAAAAAATCTTTAGAATATTATACTCAAGCTGCAGATGAGAATCATAATGAGGAGGCTTGTGTCCGACTTGCCGAAGCATATGAATTCGGTAATTTAGACTGTGAAAGAGATCACAAAAAAGCTCTTGAATATTACACTCAAGCTGCACATAAGAATGGTGAGGCTCGTATCCGACTGGCCAAAGCTTATGAATTCGGTCAGTTAGGCTGTGAAAAAAATTTAGAAACGGCTAAGTTCTATTGTGGATACGACGAAGACTCATAAAAACAAAGCCAAAACGGCAGAGAACCTGCCGTTTTGGTCAGAGAAAGGAATTATCTGCGTGAAGTTGCAGCTTCTCTGTTCACACCGCTTGAAAAGAAAGATCCTTCAGCGATTTTAGTTAATTTTTTATCGGCAGCGCCTTCTTCGTCCAAAGAATCCTGAAGAAGATCCACAACTTCGCTTTCGAAGTCCAATTGTTTAGCGAAACTTTTTAGAGTTCCGTAAGTCGCTATTTCATAATGTTCAATTTTTTGAGCTGCAGCAATAATAGCGGCATCAAGAACAGGAGATCTTGTGAAAGTTTTTACTAATTCACGAGTTTCCTGTACCATTCCTTGCATAGCTTCACAAGTATTTTCTGTAGCGTTGCAACCGATGATAGAGAAAATTTTCTCTATTCTTCTTACCTGATTCTGAGTTTCAACCAGATGTTTTTGGATAGTTTCTTTCAGTTCTTTTAAAGAAACTGCATTGATTACTTCCGGCAGGAAAGTAACTAATTGCCGTTCACAGCTGTACATATCTCTAAGGATATCAACAAAAAGCTGTTGTAAAGTTTGGTTTTCCATATAAAGCTCCTAAAAAAATATTATATTATTAAATTATACACGACCTGTTCGTTCAGGATTGCGTCTTGGAGGTTGATTTTCCAAGTCTTTATTCCCTTGTTCCCAGTTCACTTCCCTTTCGCTTTCTTCCATATCGTCAATGTAGGGGCGTGTATTGGTTTGGGAACGTTCCTGACGTTCTACGTCGACATCGTGAGGATATCCTCTTGCTCTGTCGTCGTAATCTCTATCGCCGGCTTCGTCATGAACACCGGATCGGTTTTTATCGGCACCGCAGCAAGATTGATTACCTGATTTTACGTCGCGATGAACAGGTTTTTGCGCCGGATTTTGGGATACATTTTTTTTATCCCCGGAGCAGGATTTATCTGAAGAACAAGAATTATTTTTCTTATCCGTTGTCATAAAACACCTCTTTTTTTAATTAAATTATTAAAAACAACAAAATAAACTAAAAAATATAGATAGATGTTTAAGACAATCTATTTTGAGCGTGAAGAAGTACCTTTTCCCATAGAGGAGCTGCTTTTTGAAGGAGCTGCGGGTGATTTAGATGAACAAGGTGTTGAAGTAGAACAAGATTGTTTACAATTCTTAGATGAACTTTTTTTGTTTTTTGTAACCATAATAAACTCTCCTTTTTTACGGTTTATGAAAAAAAATATACTAAATAACAGAGAAAGAGATATTCGTTTCCATACGGAAAGAACACTCTTTCTCTTTTTACGAGACCACAGAACGTGATCGAAAAACCAAATTATCTTTGGTTAGGATTCTTAGGATTATGTCCTTCACGGTTATAATCTTGTGAAGATGAATGCTGAGGATTTTTACCTTGGCGTTGTTGATCGCCTTTTTTCACATCTTCACGATTTCCTTGTTGTGGAGTACGTGCGTTTTTATCTTGCGGAACAGATTTAGTTCCTTCATTTTGATTTGAAAAGTTTCTTTTATCTTGTGGTGCCATAACATTTCTCCTTGTTATTAACAGAATTTAGGGCAAATTTTGCGCATGCGGAGGGAGAACCCTTCGCTTTCCCCGGTCGGACTTGTCCGAAAAGGGATGCTTGCATAAACTGAGATATAAGATTTTACCCCAATTTTGTACATACTTTTTCTAACATTCCCTTTTAGAAGGAGATAGATCAAAAACAAAATAATTAAAACATTAAATTGTTTAAAAGAAGCAACTTAGAAAACAACTAAGTTTTAAATAGAGGACACCTCAAAAACGTCATGAGATAATAGGAGACAATCGAGAAAGGTTTGATCCGTTTCATCTAATATATAAGGGAAGAGCTCCCTGCGGATTTCCTTGTTGTCGAGGGCAGGCCTTTCATCGAGAAAGCCCGATTCGATAAAGTGCTTCCTGATTCCTTCGACAGTCCTTTTCTGCAGACTCTTAACTCTTGCATCACTTTTAGAATCAAGGACTTCCATAATTTTCTTTGCATCATCGTCCAATTCTCGGGAGAGAACCAGCAATTCATGCGCTCTGTGTTTAGGAACAAATTTTTCTTCGAAGGCTGATGCCGGGACCCGCGTTCCCCTTCCGATATTTTTGATCTGATAAAAACGTTCCAGGATTTTTTTGCGCTTTTCCATGTCGAAAAAAACGTCGGAGAATTTTTTTTGTATATCGTCCGGTTTTAGGGAGATATAATCACCGTAGACAGAAATACCTGCATTAAGAAGGCGATACAGCAATTCAGGGGTATGGGATAAATAATAGACTGAAGCCATTTCAAGCGGCCGGCTGACGTTCAAAGCCGGAATTTTAAGCAACTGAGCATAGGACACCATGCACTCGCTCTCGGGCCGGGGAATCGCTTTAGGAATGACCGATCGATTCAATAGCGGGAATTTAATGAAAGCCTCTTCTTTTTGTATTTCAGCCAGATCGAAAGTAAAGAGGTCCGGCCTTTTTTCTTTCCATTTAGGAATTTCTTCCGGATTGCAGGTGAAATAAAAAATCTGTTTCCCTTCGTTGGCTAATTCTGCCAACACTTCGGAGACAGCATTGAATCTTTCCGGATCCGAATTGGCCAACACTTCGTCCAAAAATAAAGGCAGAGTCGGATGTACTTTTTCGCTATCCGATTGAAATGCGAGGCGAACAGCAATCAGAAGTTGAATTCTTGTCCCTCCGGATAAAGCATCGATGGCTCTACATTCCCCTGTCGCGTTGTGGATCGCTTCAAAAGTCGATAATCCCCTATCATTTTTTTTAGGAGTCCGGAGAGAAAAAGCATTTTTGGTAAATCTGCGAAATCGCTCATCGGCGAGTCGTAAAATTTGGGGACGTGAGTCATTGACGTATGCCTCTTCGACCTCTTTAATCAAGAGAGCCGTCAGAGAGTTTCCTGCAAATCGAAGAGCTGCCTTTTTTACCTCATCACATTTGTTGGTATAGTGTAGAGAACGAGTTTGCCCTTCGAAGGAAGTTTCCATTTCATGTAGACGATTTTTCAGTACAGCTCTGTCTTCACATAGTTTTGTGTAGGCTGATGCCCGGTCCTCTTCTTTTATTAAGTCTTCGCGTAAAAAATCGATATCCTTTTCGATGAGGTCCGAATTTTCTCCTAATTCCCTTTTTAAATTTTCGAAACGATTTTTTTGTTCCTCCAAAACACGACAAAGATCGCGATAGGCCGGTAACAGTGACACAAATTGTTGTAATTGACGCGGATTTTCTACACAGTTTGTTTTGGTCAGGATCTCTTTTGCTTTTTCCTGAGAGCAGGAAAGTTTTTTATCGAGTGCGGCAAGTTCTCGGATTGACGTTTGAATTTTTCTTATTCCCAGGATTTTTTTTACAAGAGCCTCATGAATTTTTTCCGGTTCATCGGTATCAGAAAAGGAAAAATTGAAACGGGAGATAAATTTTCTTCGAAGAAAATCTTCCTCATTAAATCGTTTTTCAATACGTTCCAGTTCATTTTCTGCAATTTTAAAAGCGAGACGTGCTTCGTGAAGCTCTTTAAAATATCCGGCAAAACGGTAGCGGGAAATCGAAGGGAATTCCATTCCGCAGTCTTTTCCAAGAGATAGCAGGTCATTTAGATAAACGTGATATACTTTTTCCTCTTCCTCCAGGATTTTTAGCAGCCGTTTTTTTTCTTTACTTTGTTCCTTCTGAAGAATTTCTTTTGCATATATCTCTGTAGAATCGAAAAGATGTTGCAATACAGAAGAAAATTTCCAATTGACAGGCAAAGAGGAAGAAGATCTGCTATATCTTCTTTTCAGCTCCCGGATTTTATATAGATCGACCGATGTTTGTAAAAAAACGAACAATAAAGGGAGCGATAAAAGGAGCATAAACGGATGATAAAAAGGAAATGCAAAAAAATATGCTGCAGACGACAAAATTCCGAGGATACATAAAGCAGTTTCCCTACGCCGGGAGCGGAGAAATCCGGTCAGCTCGGTTAAAATTTCGATACCCGCATGACTATTTTCGCCGGTCGAATCCGGTATATCCGAATATACATTGATTTGCGCGCGAATCCCCTCTATTTTGACTCCGGAAATTTCCGTTTTTTCCAGGGCAATATGGATCAGATCCGGATTTTCTATGTGAAAATTGTTCATGGAATCCGGCTGAAGAACTCCTAAAAAACGGGCATGATTATCGAGGGCCAGACGTGCCTGTTCGTAAGCCGGCATAATTTTGTAGAGTTTATCATCCTGTAATTTTCTGATTCTACGAATTCTTTCTGATTCACTTTCGATTTCGTCATCGGAAACCGGATCCGGATTTTCCGATCCGAATACATTTGCCGGATCGTTTATTAAGAGCTTAAGTTTTTCGATGTCTAAAGAAATTTCTTCAGCTTGTTCGGCGTATTTTTTGTATTCTATCCAATCGGTCGGATCAATTTTTGCAGAGACAATTTGTTCCGGAAATTTTTGTACCTTGATTTCGGATTCTTCGATGTCTGATAATAATGATTTAGCCTCGATAACTTTTTTTAAAGTCTGTACACGATTGACCGCTTCACCGGTTTTTTGTATCGCCTCTTCCAGATCCGGCAAAGACTCTTTATCTTTTTCCAAAGATTTTTGTTTTTTTAGATATTGATCGAATAGATCTTTTGCAGAATTCCGGTCTTTAAGAGCCTGCCGTATGTTAGGAGCAACAAAAAGTTGCTTTTCTGCTTCGCAAATATCATAACCACCTGCAATTTCTTTGGAAATGTTATGGGCAAATTCCCTGTCATCTGCCGTAAATATCTCGTCCAACGTCATATTAAAACAGGAAGAAAGATGTTCACCCGGAAGAAGATTGATATATTCATTCCCCTCCTTTCCCACAACCCTGTTTCCCTCTTCCAAACTCATAGAAAACGAATGTTGTTGATACTCCCACTCACTCTCGACAGATGCCGGAGAGAAGTTTTTATATTTCTCAGGCCATAAAAGTTTTTGCACAGCCAGACAAATTGACGTTTTTCCCGATCCGTTCGGACCCGCAATAATATTTAAAGAGGGCGATAAGGAGGAAAGGGTAAATCCACCGTGTTTAAAACCGGGGAGTTTATGAAAAGTTATTTTTTTTATTTTCATGTTTACATCTGTTTTTGAGCAAGTAATTCATCCAATAATTCATATCCGCGACTTAAAAATAATTCACAATATTCTTCTTTAGAAGGAAAAGCCGATTCACATTGTCTAAAAGAAGAATCATTCCGAAATTCAGTCTCCATATATTCTTGAAGGTACTCGGGCAATAAAGGATTTTCTTTATATTCGCATAATTTCTTTGCCAGAATAGCCACCGGATCATTTCCTTCTTTTAATCGTTCAATATCGTAAGCCGGTCGTGTTTGGTTGTCTATGGACTCAATAAAATAGGGAATTCGATGCTCCTGCACGACAATTGCCGCCCCCTCTCTTGCAAAAAATTTACCGATATTGCGGCGTAGCTCCCTAAAAAATTTTGTTCTTCCCGTAAAAATAAGGTGCAATCCGATCTCTTCAATCAAATGTTCCGATCCGAGAATCTTTCCGGCTATGACAGAATCCGTTTTTTCCAAAAGCTCACTTTCCCAATCGTCTGATTGTAAATCGGTTACATCTATTTCGAGTTTATCCCAATACAAATACGCCAAAGGAATTTCTTTAGAGGCAATGTTTCCTCCGGAATCTATGGTGATGTGCAAAGCCCCTCGGGAACCGGATTCACTTTTATCTAATCCCTGCAAAGAACCGCAATAACGGATGAGTGGTTTTTGCGATAATTCTCTAGGGATATGCACATGACCTAAAAACCAAGCCCGGTGTGATCCTGAGAGGAAATCCGATTTCCTAACGGGAGCATACTTACTCCCGGATACCTCCCAATCACAATGGAGAAGTCCTATTAAAATTTCCTCATCAGAAACATTTTCTAATTTATAATGCGAAAAAGGATTTTCCTGCATAAACGAAGAGGTAAAAGACAGTCCGTCAATATGAAGAACCCTATTTCCGAAAGTACAGGTACGCCTTTCCCACTCCCCTTTAGATCCGAGAAGGGAAAATCCGGGAAGATTCATGGAGGCATGAATGCGTTCGAGAATTTTAGCGTCGTGATTTCCCGCTATCGCAATCACCTCTATTCCCCGTTCAATAAGGCGCCTGATCCCTTTTTTAATCAAGCCGGACATTTCAATAAATAAACCGTTGCTATCCAGTATATCACCGGCCAATAACAACGCATCTATTTTTGGTGTAGTTGTGAGGCAGGTTTCTATCAGCCTTTCCCAGGTATGAATGACAAAAGATTTTTCTCCTGAACGCCCTACATGTCTTCCTAAATGAATGTCGGCAGCGCAAATAAGGTGTATTTCTTGCATAGATAGGTTCCTTTTATGTAGGAAGCGTTTAACACGCGCAGCGTTTGGAGTGCGGTGACTTGTCACCGCTTTGCCCTCGACTCGACTTGTCGAGGCGCTTTTAAAAAATTACAGACTTTTTTTTAACAAATTTTTGAAAATCTATAAATACAAAAACATCGCTTACAGCGCTCCGACAAGTCGAGTCGAGGGCAAAGCGGTGACAAGTCACCGCACTCCAAACGCTGCGCGTAGTAAGCTCCTCTTATGCTGCGCGAATTCTAAATACAGTACCATATTATCTGATAAGTAACAATTTGTTTATAAATCTTAAATCCGGTAGAATCTTTTTTTTACACCTCTTACCGGGAAGAGATTTTATGTATCGTTTTACCTTATTTTTTTTCTCTTTTGTTTCTATAGCCGCCTCTTCAAGTATAGAAGCGAATGCAAATCAAACCGAATCCCCTTACGGTTATTGGCCTTCTCCCATCACCGAAAAATCGCTTATCCAAAATTATAAAGGATTCGGATATACAGCCCTTGACGGCGAAAATATCTATTGGACAGAGTCCCGCCCTTCCGAAGGAGGGCGTTGCACCATCATAAAATGTGACCTGTCGGGAAAAATGACCGATCTGCTTCCTAAAGAATACAGTGCTCTATCCCGCGTACATGAATACGGCGGTATCCCTTTCGCTGTAAAAACTGATAATCTTTATTTTATTAATGCACCGGACCAGGCTCTCTACTTTTGCTCTCCCGAGGGAACCATCACTCCGGTTATTTCGGAAAAAAATTTACGATTTGCAGAACCTGTGATTACCTCCGCAGGAATTTTTGCCGTTGCCGAACTTCATGGAGAGGGGTCTATAGAAAATTGTATTGTACTCATAAAACCGGAATCAGGAACCTATACCAAAATTGTGTGCGGATCAGATTTTTATGCTTCACCGACTTACAATGAAAATACAAAAGAATTGGCATGGATATCCTGGAATCATCCTGATATGCCGTGGGATCATACAGAATTATGGGTCGGAACACTTTTGGCAGGCGGAATAACAAAAACGCAAAAAATCGCGGATAACGGAAGAAGTTCCGTTATTTCTCCTAAATGGTCTTCAGAAGGGATTTTATATTATATTTCTGACAAATCGGGATGGTGGAATATTTATCGATATCAGGATTCTATCGAAGAAAATATTTATCCTGTTCACGGAGAATTCGGCTACCCCCTTTGGAATTTAGGTCAGTCCCGTTTTGATTTTAAAGGCGACAAAATTATCGCAGCTTATGTAAAAAACGGGATAGAAAAGATGCTGGAAATTGATCCCGAGACAAAAAAAGGGACAGAATTTCCTTTAAGCGGCACCTGTTTCGGGCAAATTCGATCCAATGATTCTTTTGTATCTTTTCTTGAATGCAACCCTTTATCCGGCACAAAACTTTGTAAAGTCGATTTTTCCGATAACAAAAAAACAATTTTGGTGGAGAACACCTCTTTTTTCAGTGATCCGGAAGAAATCAGCATCGGACAACATCTTACATTCCCCTGCCCGGGCGGTATTGCACACGGCTATTACTACCCTCCCAAAAATAAAGCCTATAAAGGATTACAAAATTCTCTTCCTCCCCTGATTGTAAAAGTACATGGAGGTCCCACAGCAAGCACAAAAAATGTTTTTAGTTTGTCTTACCAATATTGGACAAACCGTGGTTTTGCAATTCTAGATGTCGATTACAGAGGAAGCACGGGCTACGGAAGAGAATATCGGAAGCTTTTAGAAGGCAATTGGGGAATCACCGATACAGAAGATGTGGAATCAGGAGCCCTTTTTCTGGTTAAAAAAGGATTGGTTGACCCAAAAAAAATCGCGATCACAGGGGGAAGTGCGGGCGGATTCACCGTTTTAAATGCCCTTATTACAGGAAATGTATTTACTACCGGCGCAAGTTTTTTTGGAGTAAGTGATTTGGAATTGTTGCTGCAGGATACTCATAAATTTGAAGCTAAATATTTCGAAAGACTCATAGGACCCTATCCTGAAGCGAAAGAATTGTATGTATTGCGCTCTCCCGTTAATTCCGCTGATAAATTAAATCGACCTGTCATTTTTTTTCAGGGGATGGAAGATAAAGTAGTTCCTCCCAATCAGGCTGAAAAAATGTACAATGCGCTAAAAGACCGGGGCATTGAAACACAACTCTTTCTGTATGAAGGGGAAGGACACGGATTCAGGAAAGCGGAAAACATTGAAGAGTCTTTAAGAGAAGAGCGTCTTTTTTATCTGAAAGTTTTTGAATCAGCACAATAAGAAGAATTGGAAAATAAGAAGAACTGAGGGCGCGCAGCGTTTGGAGTGCGGTGACTCGTCACCGCTTTGCCCTCGCATCGACTTGTCGATGCGTTTTAAGAGATGTTTTGTGTTTATAGATATTCAGAAATTCGTTTACATATTAGTCTTTAAATTTTTAAAAACGCCTCGACAAGTCGAGTCGAGGGCAAAGCGGTGACAAGTCACCGCACTCCAAACGCTGCGCGTGTTAAACGCCTCTTAGAGCTCTTCCCGGATATTGATCATGCGAAGATCATTTTTCTCATTGACCTCCAGAAGAGTCCCGGAAGGAATTTCGATCCAATTGTCATGTTCTTCGGTAACAGGTTCGGAAGAAATGATAATGGAAGATTTATTTTTCAAAGGATTTTCCATGCGACAGGTATCTCCCGTGCAGGAAAAATCGGAACCGTAAGTATAGTATAAACTTTCGGGAGTTTTTTCTATCGGAGTGGCGTATCGGGTGACTACCATATTTTCTCCGTCGGTCACTGCAAAATTAAAATTCGACCCCTCTTTAATACCCGCATCTTTAGCCCATTGATTTAAACGAAGAATAGTGGCTGTCATGGCCTGTGTCAGCTCCGAAGCGGTGTATCGCTCACGGCCTTCAGGCAGTTCATTTAAAAAAACGGCAAAGGCATGTTCGGAATCGGTAGTTCCTTCAATCATATGATAGAAAGGATCTTTTAGTGAATTTCTGAGCAGACGTTTAATTTTTGAAAACTCTCCGATATATCCGTTATGCATCCAAAGGAAAGGGCCGTATTTAAAGGGGTGGCAATTGACATTACTGACGAGCATTCCCGGAGTCGCGGCTCGAATATGGGCAAAAATGCAGGGAGAGCTCAATTTCTCTGCAATTCTGTATAAATTGCGGTCTGCCCAGGCAGGGGTAAGACTTGTGTATAATCCGGGAAAAGGATCAAATACGGGATCATACCACCCTAAACCGAAGCCGTCGCCGTTGAGCGGTTCTTCCCGCATTTTTGCACGGTAGCTTTGTTTGATCAGCGAGTGACAGGGCCGAGTCAATATATCGGCAAGAAGGACTCTTTTCCCTTTATAAGCTAAAAATCTACACATTATGCCGTTCCTTTTCTTTTATTATAATTCATTGCCGGTTTTTTAGGGACGATAGAACCCCGGTATAGAGGCCTGCCTTCAGCGATATACACAACATATTAAGTGTAAAACACTTAAAAAATTCAGTTCTGAAAAAAAATCGAATTTATTTTTTTTATAAAAACTCCTAAAAAAAGAAAATTTTATCATAAAAAACTATAATTCATCGATTTAAATAAAAATTTCAATAAACTGTATTAACTTTATCCGATCAAAAAAATAAAAATGTTCTTAAAAAAACGGGATCCGGTAGAATGAAGAAAATAGAGGTCGATTACTCCGGAGGTCAAGTTGATCCGCTTTATTTTTAACTTCATCTTTTTTGGTGTATTATTTTATGCCATCGCTCATTTTTTCCCTGATGCATTCGAAAGATTGGTTGGTTGGGCTGAAAAAATATATGCATTTTTTGTAGACATCACCGTTGCTGTCATTGATTGGATCAGCGAGCTGACAAAACCGAAAAGTGCACCGGGTAGCGGAAGTAATGCCGGTTTTATTATTGAAGGAATCGTAAGATTTTTCAAATAACGGGAAAATAAGATTTTTCCCTCCCGTCTAAGGCATTACTAAAGCATTTTTCTTTATACACATTTTTTCTTGAATATATATTTCGTACGTACCACTATGTTAAGAAATATATTGAAGGAGTGTGTGTATGGTTTATAACTCTCAAGAACCCGGATCCTCCGGCATTGCTGCCGGTATCTCTCAATTAGTTTCAGGATGTCCATACGCCCATAAGGTTACCGAACTTACCTCTAAGACTACCGATTGGGGTAGAAATACCCTCTATTATCTTTTGTTTGGAAGTGCCGAATGTTTCCGAGAACAGATGAGAATCGAGCCCGGCATAGACCGGTTTTTCCCGGAAAAAGAATTTCCCGTCGGCCATAAAATCAAATTACGTGTAGTTACTGATCCTTCGAAAATAGAAAAAATATTGAAAATAGCACGCTATTCTGAAATCATGACAGGAGGATCCGAATTCGACGCTCTTGCCCATGTTATCGGAGACAAAAATCCCCTTACTGAAATCACTGAAGCAGAACATGATAAAATAAAACAATACGCTATGAAGACCCGGTTCGGAGCGAATATTATAAATCAAAATGCCTTGAAATATTTTACTTTTGCAAAAAACTTTGTGAAAAAAGAGTTTTCTTTGGCAGATGGAAACACTCTTTTCAATATGACAGAAATTCTTCCTTGTTTTACGCTGGGCATCTCCTCAAATATTGTGTTCGAAAGTGAAAATACCTTTTCCGATTCCAAAATAACATCTGTCATTGGAAAATTAGAACAATTTATCAGTGAAGGTATGTTGGGACACGTACGTCATTTTGTACCGGGTTGCCTTGATCATGAAAAAACAAAATGTATGCAAACTTTCGATCAGGTTGTAAAACAAATTCAATATCCGGAAAAACAAAATAACGGCTTTGCCTGTACCATGAAGCGCGATAATTTTAGTGACGAACAGATCGCTTCGATGATCAAAACCGTGCTTGTCGTGGGATCGGGGACGACAAAAAGTACTCTGATTAGTGCCATATATGAATTACAAAAAAATCCTGAATACCAAGAAAAATTATACCAGGCTCTTGTAGCTTTAGATATTCCGGAATTCAATGAAGAAGAGTTGTCGGATCAATCGGCAGAAGCTTATCGGAAACAAATTGTCGATAAACTTTTTAAATGTGAAGAATTAAAACATTTTCTTCTCGAAGTAATGCGTATCCATTCCCCGATTCCTATACAAGGAAGAAAAACAGTCACTCCTATCATAATTGACGACCTGATAATTCCTGCCGGTACAACCATTTATCTTACAAATTTCCTCGCAAATCGCGATGAGGCAAATTGGGAAAATCCTTCAGTATTCGATCCTTCCCGTTTTGAAAATGCAGAAAATATTAAACGATTCAGCCCTTTTAGCGTGGGAAAAAATGAATGTATGGGACGTTTTCATGCACGTATTACTATGATGTGTTTTCTCTATCATTTTCTTATGGGGTATAAAATTCCCCCCTTTGATTACGGTATAGATGAAGTTAGAATGGGAGATTTTTTCACCCACGCATTTCTTCGCGCTATTCAAGCATTTCTGCAGCTTAGAAAGAAGATGGGAAACTAATTAAGGGTCATTCCTTCTACGGCAACAGGAAGCGAAGAGGTGATTACCTCTTCTCCGTCTTTTACCGCATCGCCGGTGATGTATACTGTATTTTTATCGGCTGCCACGACTGTTACCGGGCGGACCTCTAACGTTCCTTTTGTCGATTTAATCCATATTTTATTTTCTTCCCGCAGAGCTTTTACGGGAATTTTGGCGACACCCTTTGTTTCCGGTCCGTCAAACACGATTTTCACATCGGATCCCAAAAGGAGCGGCATTGTCTCTTTTGTCCCCTCTTCCAGATTAAGAGGATCCTTTACCACCACCAGAAGCTCTACAAGACGACCGTTAGGATCCATTCCCCCCAACAGACGCAGTATCGATCCCTCTCGTTTTAGCTCCTTTCCGTCACCTAATTCACGGATAACAGAGACCGGCATTCCCGGACTTTTATCCTTCGGTAGATTTAAAAAGGCTAATTGATTGAAAGGGATGCTTACTTTGATGCGAAATTCATCTATAGAGACAAGCGTGGCAATTTTGGTGTGGGGGAGAATCAGCTGCCCTTTTTCGACAAATTCTTCCAAAACCAAGGCATTGAAAGGAGCTCGGAAGATGGTCCGCTTCAGATCGACAAGTGACTTTTCTAAACTGCTTTGCGCAGCATGTAGAGCCGCTTCTTTTTCTCTTAAATGGGGAATCCGCAAAGCCAGATCTTTTCCCAGTCCCCCTTGTTTCAAAGAGGAATCGAGTAGCTGCCATTCCTTTTCGGCGATCAGTTTTTTCCCTTTCTCTTGGACAAGTTCAAACTCGGCCTTTTCCACTTTGGCTCTGTTTTGTTCGACATCGACAACGTAGTCCCTCGGATCTAATTTTAAGAAGATTTCCCCTTCTTTCAGAATTCCCCCTGCATCTAAGTCCGGTGACTGTTCAATCACCTTTCCTTTTACTTCGGATAGAACAGAGAGATTGCGATGAGGTTGGACTTTTCCGTATGCGATGATAGGAAGTTGCAGCGTTTCTTTTTTTAAGGTGATCGTTTCGATGCGAGCCGGTTTTTCCCTTTCGGATTTTTTTTCTTTATCGATAAAAGAGTTGCAAGAGGAAAATAAGGTGATGCCTGCGATAAAAAGACCGGTGATTCTTGTAAATTTCCTATTTTTTGAAGGATTAAAACTCTTCATTGAACTCTCCTATTTCACCTTCATTCCATGTAAAAATTCCCGGCTCCGACTCTGTTCTTTCCGGACATCCGAACAATGCCGGGGATCCTAATGCGCGATATAGAGTAGAGCGGTTGACTAATAAAATTCTTTTGTCCAAAATCATACGCCTTTCAAGACGTTGTACAGCCTGTATAGCAGAAATCACCGTCAAATAATCATTCAGACCCGTCGCATAGCGTAAACGCGCTTCGTCTAAATTCAGCCTTGCAATTTTCACCTGTTTTCCCAATTGCTCTAAAACTTCCAGTTCAGCCTCTTCATTCACCACAGCATCTTCCACTTCCTGTAAAGAAACTAAAAATCTTTGTGCAAAATTATCGAGGCGTTCTGCCAGAATTGCTTTTCTCCTGTTCACTTCGCATCTTCGGCGACAGCCGTCAATAATGGGAGTGACAAATCGCGTTGCGATTCTAAACAATTCTTCCTGGAATAGCTGTCCGATATCGCGCGTTCTTAATTCATAAAGAGTAGGAAGTGTCAGTTTAGGATATATATCTGCGATGGCTGCCGCCACTTCGAAATCGGCACTCTCGACTCTATAATGAGCGGCGCGGAGATCGGGTCGTCTTTGGATTAGCTCAGCAGGAGTTCCCATGTAAGGAAACGGCGGCAATTCAATTTGGGTGAATTGTAAATCGGCAGACCAAAATTCGGTCGGAGGATATCCGAGAAGAATACTGAGCTGATGAGAGGCATTTTGTAGAGCGGCTTTCACGGGAATTGCAGTGATTCGGGTTTCTTCCAGTTGTAATCTCTGTTGATAGACATCCAAAGCGGAAGATTGTCCTAAGCTGAATCGCAATTCCACCAACTCGAGCAATGTTTCACTGACCTCTACCTGATAATTGATCAGATCAAGAAGAGCTTTTTGTTCCTGAATGGTGAACCAACTGTTTGTTACGGCACCGCTTAAAAAAAGAGCGGTGGCTTCCACCTCTTCTTTTGTTGCGCAATAATTCAGGTCTGCCGCCATGATTCTGGAATCGATCCTTCTCCATAAATCCACCTCATAGGAGAGAGTCGGTGCCACTAAATAGCCCATGTACGAAGTATTGGTATCGTTTCTGTGATTAATTTGGTGAGTGAATTCGGCGGTAGTCGTCAGATTAATCTCGGGATACATTTCGGAATTGACAATGCAGGCAGCGGCTTTTGCCTGTGCAAGTCGATCCCAAGCCTGTCTAAGATCAAAATTTTGCCGAAAAGCAATTTCGACAAGTTCATTGAGGGCCGGTTGTTTAAATTCTTTCCACCATTGCGATATATTTCCCGATCCCCCTTCACCCTGAAGAAAATTGTCGGGAACTTTTACGGGAGGACGATCAAATTTATGGACATGGTAGACAGAGCAGCCTGAAAAAAAAAGAAGTATACAGGATAAGGCAATGATATTTTTTTTGTACTTTTTTTCCTTCATCAAGGAACTCTCCGACTCCGGCTATTTTTAAAGATTCATACTTTAATCGGAGATAAAAAGCAAGTTTGAAGATTTACCGGATTTCCCTGATAATTTCTTCGACTCTTTCTTCCGGTATGCAACGGGATAATAAAGATATTTTCGTGTCAATTTTTATTGTATTTACACTATCACCCAAAAATGAGTGAGGTAATATAGCGGTATTTCCGGAAGGCCTCAAACAACGTCTTTTTAAAGAGGCCTGTACTAAGCATGTTTTCCAATAATTGTTGGAAGAGATTTCAGGTTTACTGCCTATCGCCTGAACAAAACAGGAAACTTTGGATCTAAAAGAAAAGGGAAGGTTCCTTATTGCGTGGTTCCACATGTTTCTTCTTCCGTTAAACTCTTCATGCGTCGGCAATTTTCCCTCTTGTCTTTGAAGTGTAAAATTGTCTTCAAATAAACACTCTTTATTTACGATAACAAAAAAATACACCCTTACAGATTCAGCATCGAAAAAAGAGTCGGGGAAGGTTATTACAGCCCGTTCGATTACGAGATCTAATAAAAAGTTCGAGCGTGAATTTCTCCAATAGCTCATAGGATGATTGGGCAGCATAAAACACCTAAAACACTAGTTATTAAAAACTTAAGAATTCTCCTTCAGAATCTCTGCTATCCTTGTTTTAGGAACGCAGTAGGGAGTTAAAGCATCTTGGACCACTCTTCCGATTTTCATTCCGTTAAATCCTTTACAAAGATAATCTCTTTCATCGGCAAATTCAACCTTTTCATTTCGATAACTTTGCACAACAGATACTCTCCAAATATTTTTAGAGTTCGGCTTCTTTGCAATTCCCACAATAAGCATGCCGACACCGAATTTTTTAAATAAATCATCGTTCTCCGGCCAAGTAAGGTTTTGTCCGTCCCATACCTCTTTAAATGAAAGTTGTCTTTCCGGGGCATTAGTGCCGGTAAAGGCAACGGAAAAATTACGCTCCCACAAAAGCTGTTTATTGCTCATGATAAAACAATACACTTTTGTATTCATTTCTGCGGAAAAAGCAACCGAAAAGAGTTCACCGGCATGTGCAACAGTTCCTAAGAATAATCCGAATTTTTCCGAATGAGGATAATAGCGATGTGTAACCGGCAGAATTGCCATATTTCCTTCTTTATAGATAAAATCTATTGAATATCCTGAATAATTTCGAGTATCCGCTCTTCCGATACACCTCGAGAAGCTAAATTTCCTCGGATGCTTGTTTTAATTTGTTCCGATTCATCTATCTTCCAAAAACCTCCTCCTATAGTTTGGGCATATCCTAACGGGGAACAACCGAAATGATACCGAATAACTTCAACAGCCGGTGCATGCCACAATTTTTCGGGGTCGGAAGGTTTAGCAGGTACAGACTGAATAAAAAATGAGACATAAGACCCCAAAGAAACCGGAAGATCCTCTATTTCTTTTCCCCATATTTCTTTATTTGCTTTAAATCCCGGTCCGGCAGTCGTTTTTTGAATATAAGCTTCAGTTTCCCATAAGATTTTTTTATTTTCCAAAACAAAAAAATAAATTTTTGTGGCGGAATCATCGGGAAAATGAGTATACAATCCTACTTGAGCACGATTCACTACTTCCTCAACCGCCGCGTTAAAACAGTCTTGTTTCCACCAATTCAGAGGGTTAATTAGAAACTGTAACATATATGTATACCTCAGAAGTTAAATTAGTCGATCTCTTTGATCACTTCCTGAATTTGCTCTTCCGATAAAAAACAGCCGGATAATTTATCTTTGACTATCCTTTGTATTTCCTCAAGATTCCCTCTATTGAATGCCTTCACAGCTCCGGAGAGCTCGGGACCGGGGCCTATATTTCGATAGAATTCATTCACACATATTATTTCCGGTAAGCATCTCGAAAAGCATCCGTTAATCGACTTACCGACCGCAAAAATAAGCAAAGAAAGATATTCATTACGGAAAAAAGACAATAACTTATTGTTTTCATCGGCTTTTTCCCATTTCACGATTTGTGCATCCAATATCTGATGACAATATGCTTGTCTTTGATCAGGGTTTTCACCGCTAACCTCTACAGAAAATTTATCATTGAATAAAAGTTCTGTCTTTGACTTCACAAAAACATAAACTTTTATCGCCTGATTATTCAAAAAACATTCCGAAAAACTTTGAGCAGTATAGGGAATAGCTGCATAGGCTTGTGCTACGTCTATAAAAAAAGAATATTCATCTCTTGTAATTGTTAATCCTGACATATTTTACTCCTTCCATATTAGTTTCGGTTACCTGAATTCAAGAAATTTTTATTATATTTTTTCCGAGATATAATAGAAAGAAATTTAATAGGCCGTGAATTCGATTCCTCAATCGGACATTTTTTTTGGTTTATATTATAAGAGGATTTTAATTCGCGCAGCGTTTGGAGTGCGGTGACTTGTCACCGCTTTGCCCTCGCATCGACTTGTCGATGCGGTTTAAGAGAGGTTTTGTATTTAAAAGAGGAGTGAAACTTGTATAAATAGTATTCCGGAAGTATGTAAGAAAACGCCTCGACAAGTCGAGTCGAGGGCAAAGCGGTGACAAGTCACCGCACTCCAAACGCTGCGCGAGTTCAATTACATCTTCATCTAAAGGTTTATCCGCCTTTTGCTTCGGATCGCTCCTCTTCACCTTTTCCGGTTGCTTTACCGTTTTTTTTCTTTTTCTGTTTCGGCTCTTTATAGATATCGAAGACATCTTCATCGACAATCAGTATTTCGCCGTCTTTCACGGTGACGATACATTTTCTACCTTTATTCGGATCGCTCAATAATTTTTCCGCTAAAGGATCTTCCAAATATCTTTCGATGGTCCTTCTGATAGGTCTTGCTCCCATTTCCGGTTCAAAACCCTTATCGACCAGGAATTCTTTTGCCGTCTCATCTAAAGCAAGGTAGATATCTCTTTCTTCCAATCTCGGAATCAATTTTTTCAGTTCAATATCGATCACGCGTAAAAGCTGTTCTTTATTGAGAGGATGGAAAATGACCAAACCGTTTAGTCTGTTTAGAAATTCCGGTTTGAACTGTTTTTTAACAGCATGTTCAATCTTCTCTTTAATGACATCGTAATCCAATCCGCTTACGTCCGTTACTCCGAATCCGACCTGACTATTTTTTTTGATCAGTTCAGCGCCTAAGTTTGAGGTCATGATGATGACGGTATTTCTGAAATCAATTTTTCTTCCAAAGGAATCCGTGAGGCGTCCTTCTTCCAGAATTTGCAGGAGGATGTTCATGACATCAGGGTGAGCTTTTTCGAGTTCGTCGAATAAAACTACAGAATAAGGTCTTTGTCGCACCTGTTCGGTAAGCTGACCGCCCTCTTCATGACCTACGTATCCCGGAGGGGAACCTGTCATTCTGCTGACGGCGAATTTCTCCATGTATTCACTCATATCCACCTGAATGAGTGCATCTTCTCCTCCGAAAAGATGCTTAGCGAGGAGTCTTGCCAAGAGGGTTTTTCCGACACCTGTGGGTCCTAAAAAGAGGAACGCCCCTATCGGTCTGTTCGGATCTTTAATATCGGCGCGACTTCTTCGTATGGCGCGACAAACAGTTTCGACTGCATCGTCTTGTCCGATGATATTTTCTCTGAGAATTTCTTCCATTTTGAGAACTTTTTGCGTTTCTCCTTCGGTGAGTCTGCTGATAGGAATCCCTGTTTGTTTTGCGACAACTGCAGCGACATCCTCTTCATCGACGATCACTTCCTGTTCCAGCTTATCTACTTCCCATTCCGAATGAAGTTTTTGCAGTTCTTCACGGAGAGTTTTTTCTTTATCGCGAAGGGCGGCGGCTTTTTCATATTCCTGTTTACTGATCGCCAGTTCCTTTGCTTTTTTTGTTTTTTCGATATCCTGCTCATATTTGCTGATGTCATGCGGTTGATTCATGACGGAAATCCGCATTTTAGCACCGGCCTCATCGATGAGATCGATTGCTTTATCGGGCAGATAACGTCCGTGTATATATCTGTCTGACAGGATGGCGGCGGCTCTGAGAGCAGCTTGAGTGTACACACATTTATGGTGTTCTTCGTATTTAGCTTTTAGTCCTGAAAGGATTTCTATTGTATCTTCGACGGTAGAAGGTTGGACATGTATTTTTTGGAACCTTCTTTCGAGTGCGGCATCTTTTTCGATATGTTTTCTAAATTCATCTACGGTGGTAGCGCCGATACATTGAATTTCCCCTCTTGAGAGAGCAGGTTTCAGAATATTGGAGGCATCGATTGCCCCTTCTGCCGCTCCGGCACCTACGATGGTATGTAGTTCATCGATAAAAAGGAGGATATTTCCGTGTTTTCGGATTTCATCCATGACCGCTTTTATACGTTCTTCAAACTGTCCCCGGTATTTTGTTCCTGCGATCATAAGTGCGAGATCGAGGGTGATCAGTTTTTTCTTTCGGAGATTATCGGGAACTTCGCCGCGGACGATAGCTTGAGCGAGACCTTCGACGATAGCGGTTTTTCCGACTCCTGCTTCTCCGATAAGAACCGGATTATTTTTTCTTCGTCGGCATAGGATAAGGATGAGACGTTCGACCTCATCTTTGCGTCCGATAACGGGATCCATTCCCCCTTCTCTTACTTTTTCGGTTAGGTCATAACCGTAAGCGCGAAGGGCCGGCATTTTATCGATAACTGACTGACCTGCTGCGGGAGGTTTTTCAAAAGGTTTGGCTCCGGGGCCTGTGCGTCCTACAGTCGGTTCTGATGAGGGGGGAGGGCCGCCTATGGGGGGAAGTTGCAGATTGAAAGTCTCTAATTCTTTTAGGACCTCTTTCCGCACTTCTTTTAGGTTCACATTTAGATTTTCCAAGACCTGAGCTGCGACTCCGTCTTCTTGTCTGAGAAGTCCGAGGAGGAGATGTTCGGTTCCTACATAATTGTGATTGAGATTAGCGGCTTCTTCGTTGGAAAATTCAAAAACTTTTTTTACTTTACCTGTCAGTGCAGGTTCACCATATACCTGAATTTCCGGTCCGTATCCTACAAGTTTTTCTACTTCTGCCCGTACCGTTTCGAAATCAATATTAAGATTTCTTAATACATTAACGGCAACTCCCTGTCCTAATTTTAGGAGTCCGAGGAGAACATGTTCTGTGCCTAGATAATTATGATTAAGACGCTGGGCTTCTTTTTTTGCCAGTTTGATGACCTGTTTGGCTCGATTGGTGAATTTATCAAACATACGATACCCACTTGATTGGTAATTAGTGATTTAATCAAAAAACACAAGAATCCTTTCAGTGTTCATCAAATATCAGTGTGCCGGGCACCCTGATTTATTTGCAAACCTTCGCATTGATCAACCGGGGATCCGGTATCTCGTTTTTACTCGACTTTAAATATAATTTAATTATAATTAAACCATCTCTTAACATTGAATATATAAAAACATCATATAATATAAGAAAAATATAAATATAGAATATATTAAATTATGACTGATAGTTCTGCTATTACTTCCCCGACCGTTTCTCCAAGCACCTCAGGGTTTGTCCCTGTAAAAACGCCTACCCCGGAAAAATCCGACAAAATTGTCAGATGTGCGGACAATGCTTTTGAATTTAAAATTCCGCATTCCCCTCTTTTATTAAAGAAAAAAGAAATCATCCAATTTACGAAAACCATGCGGGTGATTCTTCCTATCGAGCGATTTTCCGGTAAGCCGAGTCCAAATAAAATGCAGTTAAAAAGATATGAAGAAATTATGCAGCTTATTATCGACGAAGCCGGGAAATTAGCTGCCAAGGATAATAAACCCCTTTCGAAGAAATATTTAAAAAAAATTACGGTGGTCGGAAAAAATTCCGGGACAAAATGGGTTATCCGAGGAAGAAAAAAAACCTTATTCCATAGGATAGCACAACTTCTGTCGCGTCTGAATATCGTACAGATAGTGCAAAAGTACGATAAGCAAGCCTTTAAAACATTGGAACTTTCCGAAAAATTTTCTCTGTCGGAAAAAATTCGACGACTTTTCCGTAAGAAACGGGCTGAGCAATCGATTTTCCAAAGTGATCCTCATATACCTGTAATTTCAGATTTTTCTAAAAAAAATACCCGCGGTATCGATTCGAAAAAATTCGTCGATCCTTTTACTGAGATTGCAACATATGCTTATAAATATCTGGAACGGGATTTTGTTACACATGACGGCAAGGTTTTGGAAGACAGCGGTTTTTCCGACTACACCTTTATTTTGAATAAAGACAAGGTTACTAAAATTGAAACGCTTACCTTGATTCACAAAAATGATTTAAAAGATGAGCATGTAGAAAGTGTCGCGAGAGCCGCCGCGAGATATAAAGAGCATTTGCTTGCCGAATACGGTCAGGAAAAATGTACATACATGGCTCATAATGCCCGTTATGATTTATCGGAGTTAGTTAAGTTATCCCCTCAGCATGTATATCGCTTTAATATTTTAGCCTGTAATGTGGAATCTGATGACATTGCATCTATGATACAGAAGATGCATTATGCCTCCTTATCCATTTCAGAATCGGATACAAAGTCTCTTCATACTTTCCTTCTCGAAAAAAAATCAACTCTTTTTTCGTTGGAAGAAATACAACGCATTATGCGATGGGTAAAAAAAGAATCCGGAAATGAAGAGCCTACCTCCGGTATCATGAAAACTCTTGTTTCGAAAATTATGCCCCAAGAAAATTTAACGTATAAGACCGGATTAATCAAAAGATTGATTTATTTAGACGGCATAAAAAACGAAGAAAAAACTCTTGAGAAGTATTTTGCCAAGCCAAAAATAAAGGCCTTATTCTCAACAGAAGAGGAATTGAAAGACTTTCTGGAATTGTTAAGTTCATTTCCTATTTATTCCGGTGAAACACCAAAAGTCAAAGATTTTCATAGAGCAGTACAATTTCTTTACCAAATAAAAAGAAAAATAGATTTTAAATCTGACGACATGAAAAACCAAACAACGCTTCGTGAGTTTCATTCTTTAGAGCATTTAAAAATCCCTGCGGACAATCGAACTTCCTCTTTTTATGGTATGACGCTACAAGAATTTTCCGATCAACTTCGGGAAGTTGAAGCGGATCTTTCAACAAAGCAGATGAACGGATTAATTGAAGCCGCTATGATTCAGAAAGAAGAAAGGGAAAGAGCTTATACCGGTAAAAAAATTACAAGAACCATAGGATCAGCATATACTGTGGCTGATACAAGATTTTACAAACCTTGGACAGATCTACATGAATTGCTCCAGGGGATGGATTTGTTGGAGACTGATTTTCGCTATGATTATTATACGGGAAAATATGTAAAGCTGACGCAAGAAGAGAAAGAGAATCGATTTAATGAAATATGCTCTCATATTTTTTCTAAAAAGCATCTTTTCCGACAACATCCTAAAGAGGGGTATCGTCAGGGAGCACTTCTTCCCGGTCCTACTGATTCCAAAGGAAATAAACGATGGTATAGTGTCAATAGTGCTGTGGCAAGTGCGCACGGATTTTTAATCTATGTGTTGGATCCTGTAGGAAAAGACAATACGCTTGACACACATATCACAGGAAGAAGTACAGCATCAAGTCTGTATGCTTACAACGGTTTTGCGACAGTAAGAAATGATGTAAACCCTTGGAATGCCCCGGGATACGAAGGATTAAAAGATCTTGAGGAGATACTTAGTAAAATAAGGAAGGATTATACCATTCCTTTCTGGGTAGGATATCAGCTAAGTGCCCGTAAGGAAATTGACTCCGATAAGCCTGATCACGAAAAAGTCTACAATCTGTTGACAAAATCCAAGAGCTTTTTTAAAGAAAATATCATCGGGAAATACGGAAGAAAAAGTCTTCATAGAATTATTAGAGAAAACGACTCTCTCTTTAGTGATATTATGTGGCTTGAAACAACACGTAAGAATTTCTCTCAGAAAGTCAAAGTATTGGTTTCCCGAATATTTTCTAATACAGAACTTTCCGCTTATGAGAAAATTCTTTTTAAATTTGCTCGCAATTATTCCAAACAATCTATTGCAAAAGAAACTCCGGAAGAAAAAATTAAACGCATCGAGGAAGAGATACAAGATGCGAAAACTATCACTGATTTTATTGAAACTGTATTAAGCAAACATCCCGGAAAAACAGAACTCATCGCCGGATCCCAAATTCTTTTAAAGGAAATTAAAGAGCATATTTTAGAATATTCCGAAGAATCACTCGGTTCCGAGGTAATTTTGAAGCAACATCTTCCGGAACAGATTTCAGAGGCTTTTACTTTAATAGATCACTACCCTGAGAATAAAAATTTCGACCTGCTTAAAGAAGCTGAAGAAAAAATCAGAAAGTATTCTATCCGGATCAAAGAAAATCCCGAGAGTAAAAAAACAAGAGCTGTCAATCCGATAGAAAAAAAAATAAAAGAGGACTCTCCCAAAATTCCCGAAAGTTGTGACGAGGTCATAGCCCGCATTTTAAATTTCGGTAAAGATAGAATAGCGAGGAATTTGACCCTTTCCGGTCACAGTTTGGGAGGATCAATTATACAGGTCCAAGCCTATTACATGACTGTAGGCAACGATAGAATGCCTTTACCCGGCGCTACCTTAAAAGTGCGTCCGAGTGATGATCCCGGAATGAATACAGAAGACAATATCGATTTATACGAAAAGCTTCTTATTCATAGCGAGCTTATGGAAGAGATGAAAAGTAAAATTGACATTCGCTATTCCCATGATTTCGGAGATTTTGTTCCGATGGGAGCTCCGGCACATTTGGGAGGATATAATAAAGAGATTAACGAACATCTTTTATATATTACGGAAGCATTGATTAAGGAAGATAAATTTATGTCTTCTTCCGATTTTACAGAACATTTTGCGCTCTTCTTAACAAATCATCCGGGCATTCAAGAAGAGGTGAAAACCCTGTTTGCCGCTGATGAAAAAGAGACAAAACCGATCAATCCTTCTCTGTTAATGGAATCCGAAGCCGGGAAAAAAATTCTGCTTTCTTTTATCAAAGAAAAAATAGAAGGTTTTTTACAAGTAAACACCCTTTTAAAAAGAAACTCTAAAAGAACGCTTGAACCTGAAGCGATCGATATCAATTTTAAACATGCTACACGATTTGAAACGACTAAAGTCGAGAAACGACTTTTATTGAATATCAATAAAAATCTCCTTGACGATATTGAAAATAAAAAATTCCGTGTGAATTTTTCTATTGTAGCAAATTTCATTCTCAATCTTCAAATACATCCGAAAATGCAGGAATTGAGTCGGCAACAAAAGGAATATGATCATCTCATAACCGCATTGACCGACAAAAAAGTGATTGAAAAAGAGGACTTGGAAAAAATTAAAACAAGTTTTCCAATAATCTATACGATTTATTCTAAGAAAAAAAAGCTTACGATCTCCGGTAATAGATTGCTTCGAAAAATAAAAAAATCGATAGATAAATCTCACAAACAACTAGTGAAATCTTATCCTAGAATGCATATTTTTCTTCTTCAACTTCAAAATTATGAGGATTTAACAAAAAATATATTCGGTAAAAAATGCATTGAAAAAGAAGATTTGGAAGTGTTGAAAACAAATTTTAAGAATATTTATACGAAATATTCTAAGAAAAAAAAGCTTAATATCTCCGGCAATGTTCTACTTCGGGAAGTAAAAAAATCGATAAAAAAATCGCATAGACGACTATTGAATTCCGGGAAAAAAGCGTATACTCTCGAACTTAAGGATCAAATAAAAATATGGCAACCCACATATTTGGGAGGTACCTCTATCACCTATATTGACCGGGAACTTTTGGGGAAAATAGGGAGTGCCGATATTAATGACAGAAAAGAGACAAGAAAAGTTTGGGGAGCGGGAATCATTGACTTTTTTAAGATGCAATGGATAGCTCACCAAGTCGGAATAAATTTCGCACCTTTTCTACAGGGAAAACAAAAAGATCCTCATACACCATACGGACACGGACATTCTATTCCTTATCAAAATCCTCGAACAAAAATTTTGGCCGTAAATAAAAATTCAGGCCCTTTTCTTTAAAAAAAGGGGAGCCGGCTCTTCCAACCAAGATTTAAACTCGCGCAGCGT